>Ga0209390_10001071_pt1 | contig 54070 bp, 51 predicted proteins | sample BON01_FD_187212 | JGI IMG/M metagenome (GOLD analysis project Ga0209390, IMG submission 187212) | Freshwater microbial communities from Lake Bonney liftoff mats and glacier meltwater in Antarctica - BON-01 (SPAdes) (version 2) | ecosystem: Environmental > Aquatic > Freshwater > Ice > Glacier...
ATCAACAATGTTAGTCGTTTCCATGGTGGTGTATCTCCTTCGGTTGGGCTGCTGTCTCACAACAACAATTCAACCAGATACGCCGCCAACCTTCAAACCGCCCAAACACCAGATTCAGTCATAACTCCGGCGATGTCGATGCGGCGCGCCATTTCGACCCATCCGCTGCTGCAAAAGTATTTCAAGGTGCTGACGGCGGGCGATATGATCCCCGAAGAGCATCGAGAAAGCGGCGTGACCACCTATTACGACCCCGAACAGGGTTGGACAGACACCTGGCATTGCTGGGAAAAGGATGAATTCGTGCTGGATGCCACCCGCGTGACCCTTGCGGTTGGCGGCACGGGCTGGGATGGCGACACGTTCAAGACCGATATCTTAATGGATAAATACGGTATCCAGATCAACAAGACCTCGCGCAATACCGTGCTGTTTATGACCAATATCGGCACCACGCGGTCCTCAGTTGCCTATCTGATTGAGGTGCTGGTCGAGATTGCCAAGGAACTGGACGAAAAGCTGGATGACGCGTCCAAGATGGAACGCTTGTCTTTTGAAAAGCGCGTCAAGAACCTGATGCATGATCTGCCACCCTTGCCAGATTTTTCTTACTTTCACCCCGCCTTTTGCCCCGATGCGAACACGGGCGAAGGCGACATCCGTACGCCGTTCTTTTTGTCTTATGACGAAAATAACTGCGACTACCTTGAACTGAACGGCGAAATTTTGGCCGAGTTGGACAAAGGGCGTGAGGTGGTTTCCGCCTCGTTTATCATCCCTTATCCACCCGGCTTTCCGATCCTCGTTCCGGGGCAAGTTGTCAGCCGTGAAATCCTTGCCTTTATGCGGGCGCTGGATGTTAGCGAAATTCACGGCTACCGCGAAGATCTGGGCCTGCGCGTCTTTACCGACGATGCTTTGGCCGGTCAGATCGCCAAGAATACTGCTAAAAAATAAGAACACAGGGAGACAAAAATGAGCGATAGGAAACTTGCTAACATCTCGGAAATTCGTCGATTTTTTCACCGTAACGAAGATCCGGTTTACTTCATTTCGGCCACCAACTTTAACCTGTTGGGCATTGATGAGTGGTGCAAGAACTTCAAATATATCTGCTACCTTGATTGCTATGATGGCCGCCACCCAAACGTGTTTTGCCCGTCTGAACAGCCGCATGCGGAATTTCAAAGCATTGAAGACATCAACAACTACCTGTTGCAGCACAAAGAGGTTGTTGACCTTATAAAACGTCGCGGCGGTAAGCCAAAGTTTGTCTTCCTGATGTTTGATGAGGAAACGGAACGGCTGGCCAAGGAACTCGGCGCCGATGTCTGGTTCCCAAAGGCCAAACTGCGCAACAAAATGGACAACAAGATTGAGACCGTCCGCATCGGCAACAAAGCCGGCGTGCCGTCGGTGCCGAACGTGTTGGCCGAGGTTAAATCCTACGAAGATCTGCAAAAAACCTGCGAAAAAGCCAATATCGGCCATGACCTTGTTTTGCAGTCGGCTTATGGCGATTCTGGCCACACCACCTTCTTTATCAAATCCGAGGCTGATTTCCGCCGCCATGAGCATGAGATCATCGGCGAGGGTGAAATCAAGATCATGAAGCGGATTGATTGCCGCGGCTCCGCGATTGAGGCGTGTGCCACCAAAGAGGGCACGATCGTTGGTCCCTTGATGACTGAACTTGTCGGCTTCAAAGAACTGACGCCCTATCGTGGCGGCTGGTGCGGCAATGAAATCTTGTCCACCGCCTTCCCGCCCAAAGTGCGCCAAACCGCCCGCGATCTTACCTTCAAATTCGGTGAGCAGTTGCGCAAAGAAGGCTATCGCGGCTATTTCGAACTCGATTTCCTGATCGATCGGAAATCTGGTGATATCTGGCTGGGTGAGTTGAACCCACGCATCACGGGCGCCAGCTCGATGACCAACCACGCGGCCTTTGCACATGCCGATGCGCCGTTGTTCTTGTTCCACCTGCTTGAATTTTCCAAGGCGAAATTCAACCTGGATGTGAGCGAGTTGAACAGCCGCTGGGCCAACCCGAACATGATTGATGGCTGGAGCCAGATGGTTATCAAACACACCGATGACAGTGTGGACCGCCTGACAGAAGCGCCGCAAACCGGTATTTACAAAATGCTGGAAGATGGCCGTGTGGTGTTTGACCGCTTTGACTATCACCGCCGCGCCGTGGAATCGGAAAACGAAGCGTTCTTCCTGCGCATCCTCAAAACCGGTGATTACCGCTATGAAGGTGCCGATCTTGGGATTTTGGTCACGCGTGGCCGGTCCATGACCAACAACTTTATGTTGAACGAACGCGCAAAGCGTTGGATCCATGGCATCAAATCGGCGTTCAAGGCTGACCCGTTGCCGGTGGCCGAGGCAGGCCCAGCCTTTGCGGACCCTGCCTTCAAGATCATGTAATGGAACTGATCTGGCGCAGCATTAGTGAGCCAGAGCCCGGCCCCAAGTGGGCCGGGCTATTCGCTGAGCTGTGGCCAGAGTACAAAGACTGGTGGATGCGCGAAGGGATCGACGCGCGCCCAACCTATTGGGAAAGCCTGAAAGCGCTGAAAACCCATATGCCAGAAATCGTACCGCTGTATGAGCAGCTTTGCGCGCTGGCGGGCGGCGGCGATCTTGCCGCGCGTTTCCTCAGCTTTTACCGCCCTCCGCCTTATCTTTCGGGCTGTAGCCAAGCAATTTGGCCGGGCAAAGAGCCGATGCTCGTGCGCAATTACGACTATAACCCCAACGCGTTTGAACGGATTGTTCTGCACACCTGTTGGCAGGGCCGCAATGTTATCGGCACGTCTGATGGGCTTTGGGGGCTTGTCGATGGCATGAATGACGCAGGGCTTGCCGTCTCGCTGACGTTTGGCGGGCGACGCGTTGTGGGCACTGGGTTTGGCGTGCCGTTAATCCTGCGCTATGTGCTGCAAACCTGCACCACCGCCGAAGAGGCAGGCCGCGCCCTTGCCCGCATCCCCACGCATATGAGCTATAATGTCACCGTGTTGGATGCTAAGCGCAACTTTCTGACAGCCTTTATGGCCCCGGATCGCCCGGCCATCATCACCCATGCCGCCGTGGCCACCAACCATCAGGAAAAGGTGGAATGGGATGCCCATGCCCGCATGACCGCCACGGTCGAACGCGAACGGTTTTTGCTGCAACGCCTGACCGGGCATGTGGAGCCAGAGGAAAAGTTCATCGCAGCTTTCCTGCGCCCCCCGCTTTATTCGATCGAGTTTGATCGCGGGTTTGGCACACTTTACACCGCCGTCTACCGCCCACGCCTTGGCACGATGGAGCTGCGCTGGCCGCGTGGCACATGGCATTTGAACCTTTACGGTGGCCCGGATGAGGTGCGGCGAATTTATACCCCCGAATCCAAAAGCACCCTCGCCCAAACCCCGCCCGAGGCAAGCAGTGCACCGCCACATCAAAGTGCCGCAGTATGAGCCATATTTTCCCCCGCCACACCAAGCAGATCACGCCGACTGCCGTAGGGGGTGAAGGCTGTTATCTGATCGACAGCAGCGGTAAACGCTATCTGGACGGGTCGGGCGGCGCGGCTGTGTCGTGCCTTGGGCATGGTGATGCGGAAATCACGGCAGCGATCAAGGCGCAGCTGGATAAGCTCGCATTTGCCCATACCGGCTTTTTCACCTCGGAGCCCGCCGAGGCGCTGGCCGATTTGCTGATTGCCAATGCGCCCGCAGGACTTGACCGCGTTTATTTCGTCTCGGGCGGGTCCGAGGCGACCGAGGCTGCGATAAAGCTGGCCCGACAGTACCATGTCGAAAACGGCCAACCCCAACGCGCCAAGCTGATTGCCCGCAAGCAAAGCTATCACGGCAACACCATCGGCGCGCTGTCGGCGGGTGGCAACGAATGGCGGCGCGCACAATTTGGGCCGTTGCTGCTGGATGTGAGCCATATTGACCCCTGCTATGAATACCGCCTGCAAAACCCCGGAGAAAGCGCCGAGGCTTATGGGCTGCGCGCCGCCAACGCGCTGGAAACCGAAATTCTGCGGCTTGGCCCCGAAACAGTCATGGCCTTTATGGCCGAACCCGTGGTCGGTGCCACCGCAGGCGCGCTGACGGCCGCCCCCGGCTATTTCAAACGCATCCGTGAGATTTGTGACCAATACGGCGTGCTTTTGATTTTGGATGAGGTGATGTGTGGCATGGGCCGCACTGGCACCCTGTTTGCCAGTGAGCATGACGGCATTTCCCCCGATATCGCCTGTATCGCCAAAGGCTTGGGTGCGGGCTATCAGCCGATAGGGGCGATGCTATGTTCGGGTAAAATCTATGACACCATTGCCGCCGGATCCGGGTTTTTCCAGCACGGCCACACCTATATCGGCCACCCCACTGTCACCGCAGGCGGGCTGGCTGTGGTCAATGCCATCCTGAACCGAGGCCTTTTGCCGCGCGTTCAGGAACAAGGGGCCAAGCTGGCGGATGCTTTGGTCGACCGTTTCGGCCAACACCCTCATGTCGGTGATCTGCGCGGGCGCGGCCTGTTTCGCGGGGTGGAATTGGTCGCTGACCGTGAAACCAAAGCCCCCTTTGACCCTGCGCGCGGTGTTGCGGGCAAGATTAAGAAAGCCGCCTTTGAGGCGGGTTTGATTTGCTATCCCATGTCCGGCACCATTGATGGGCGGCAGGGTGACCATGTGCTACTGGCCCCGCCCTTTATCATCTCGGACGACCAGATTGGTGAGCTGACCGATAAGCTGTCGACCGCGCTTGAACAGGTGCTGGGCGCCTGAACCCAAAGGGCCAGAGCGGGGGCGCACAACCCCTTTCGCCCATGCGCCAGTCAGGCTACCTTAGGGCAAATCGCATGCCCTAAAATCGGAGACACCCATGACCCAGCGCCTTCACCTCGTATTCGGCGGGGAGCTTGTCAGCACCCAAGGGACCGCGTTCAAAGACCCCGATAATATTCATATCGTCGGCATGTTCCCCAATTATGACACCGCGTTTAAGGCGTGGAAGGCCGAGGCCCAGCGCACCGTAGACGAGGCGCAGACCCGCTATTTCATTGCCCATATCCACCGCCTGCACGACGAAACGCAGGCCACGTCATCCACCGAAGAGCTTGGGGGCTGATCGCAATCTATGGCCTATTCCCTTGGCCTGACCCTTTACAATATAGCCAATCGCGCGGCCACGGCCACTGCGATGGACCGGCCGCCCCGGCCTACGGGAAAGCTGGTGTGGTTGCATGCGCCGGGGCCGGACAGTGCCGCACAAATAATCGGCCTCGCCGCCAAGCTGGAGGAAGACCACAGCCTGAACATCTTGCTTACCAGCCCAACCGCGCCTGCCTTGCGCCATCCCGGTGTTATCTGGCAACCCGCGCCGAATGACACCACCGCAGACAGCCGCGCCGTTCTGGATCATTGGAAACCTGACCTGATCGCCTTTGCCGAAGGTGAGCTGCGCCCAGCCTTGCTACACGAGGCGCATGAGCGCCGTATACCCGTAGCCTTGGTTGATGCGCGTACGCCTACCATTTTACGCGGTCGCGAAGGCTGGTGGCCCGGCCTGCAAAGAGGGCTTTTAGGCAGCTTTAGTGCCGTCTTGGCGGTTGATCAAACCGCCGCCCGCGCGTTGCGCCGGGCTGGTGCGCCCGCCCAAATCGTGCAGGTCACGGGTCGTTTGGAATACCCCAGCGCCGTGCTGCCCTGCGCCGAGAGGGAACGCACAGCCCTTGCATCCCTTCTGCACACTCGTCCGGTCTGGTTCGCCGCTGGCCTGCCAGAGGCCGAAGAGCGTGCGGTGATATCAGCCCATCGGTCTGCGATGAAACTTGCGCACCGCCTTTTGCTGATCCTCTCCCCCCAAGATCCCGCCCGGATCCCGGCTTTGGCAGAGCAAATGGAACAGACCGAAGGCTGGACCATCGCCTGCCGCAACCGTGAAGAAGAGCCTGAGGCCGATGTGCAGGTGTTTATCACCGATCCCGGTGTTGAGTTTGGTCTGTGGTACCGTCTTGCACCCATCACCTACATCGGCGGTGGTTTAGCCGACACAGGCATTTCCCGCGATCCGATGGAAGCGGCGGCCCTTGGCTCTGCCATCATCCACGGTCCGCGCGGTGGGCAGTTTGGCGCGGCCCTAGGGCGGCTTGCTGCGGCATCTGCCACCAGCCTTGTTGCGGATGAACGTGACCTTGCGGCGTCATTGGGTGAGCTGTTGTCGCCCGACCGCGTGGCAAGGCTGGCGCAATTGGCATGGGCGGTTGAATCGGACGGAGCCGAGGCGACGGATAAAACCGTGGAAATCTTGTGTAAATTGCTGGATGAGCCAGCCTGATGGGACATTAGATGCAAGCCCCCAGCTTTTGGTATCGCCCACCCAGCACCCCCGGTCTGCGCGCGCGCCTATTGGCTCCGCTCGGTTGGGTCTATGCTACCGCCACAGCGCGCAGATTGCGCACTGCCGATGCGTTTAAGGCAGATATTCCCGTGATTTGCATTGGCAACCTGAACGCAGGCGGTACTGGCAAAACCCCCACCACCATCGCCTTGATTGAACGTTTGGCGGCACGCGGTGCTGCGGTGCATGTGGTATCACGCGGCCACGGGGGGCGGCTATCTGGCCCTGTGCGGGTGGATGAGCGCCGCCACAGCGCGGCTGACACCGGCGATGAGCCGCTTCTTCTGTCAGCCTTTGCGCCCACTTGGGTGGCCCGCGACCGGGCCGCTGGCGTGCAGGCGGCGCAGGCCGCAGGCGCGCAGGTCGTGTTGCTGGATGACGGGTTTCAAAACCCTAGCGTGGTTAAGGATCTGTCGATCATTGTAGTCGATGCCCAGCGCGGCTTTGGCAATGGTCGTTGCTTGCCTGCAGGCCCACTGCGCGAACCTGTGACAACAGGCCTTGGCCGCGCTGATATGCTGCTGTCCATCGGCCCGCCCACCGCTCAAGACCAGTTTGCAGCGCTTTGGCCCGTTCCCTTGCCCCATCTGCAAGGCCAACTTGAGGTTTTGCAGATGGGCATGGATTGGGCAGGCGAAAAGGTGCTTGCCTTTGCGGGCATAGGCCACCCGGAGAAGTTCTTTCTCACCCTGCGCAGCACCGGTGCCGATGTTCTGCGCACCGAAGCGTTAAGCGACCACCAAGCCTTTTCCGACACTCTGCTGCGCCGGCTAGAGCATGAGGCCACAGGCCTTGGCGCGCAGCTTGTCACCACCGAAAAAGACGCCGTTCGCCTGCCTGCGGCCTTTCGGCCAAAGGTGTTGACCTTGCCGGTGCGTTTGCGTTTGCACGATTGGTTGGGGTTGGATCTTGCTTTTGAGCGGTTGGGTTTGTGACCGAGGTTGGATTAGGTATTTGGACCAAGATGAAATTGGGCCAAGTTAGAGCCTGATTTTAGTGAGTTTGGCCATGATATCAGCCACCAATGCTGGCATCGGCTGGTCGATATTGACGGCTATTGCAGGCTCATCTGCTTGGGGCGGTTCCAAGGTGGCGAACTGGCTGTCGAGCAGCGTCGTAGGCATGAAATGGTTGGGCCGCGCCGCCATGCGTTGCGCGATCAAGGCGCGGCTGCCCACCAGATGGATAAACCAGACGGGTACCGCTGCGGCCTGCATGATCCGTTCGCGGTAGGCGCGGCGCAAGGCCGAACAGCCGACAAGCCTGCCGGGGGCTGAAAGCGCCGCGCCAACAGCCTCCAGCCAGGGCCAGCGGTCTGCATCGGTGAGCGGCGTGCCTTGGCGCATCTTGGCGATGTTTTCGGGGGAATGCAGATCATCGCCATCAATATAAACCGCGCCAAGGGCCGGGGCGAGTGCTGCCCCGACCGAGGATTTGCCACAGGCCGCAACCCCCATCAGCACAAAGCGGGCTTGGGGGTGGGCTGTGGGAAAGTCGTCTCTGTTATGGCCAAAAAGCGGTGTCACAGGGATGCCGTGATGCCCCCATCAACATAAAGGATATGTCCATTCACAAAGCTGGACGCGGCCGAGGAGAGGAAAACGCAAGCGCCCACCAATTCTTCGACATTGCCCCAACGGCCTGCGGGGGTGCGCTTTTCTAGCCAAGCGCTGAAATCCTTATCGGCGACCAAGGCCGCATTCAGCGGCGTGTCAAAGTAGCCGGGTGCAATGGCGTTGCATTGCAGGCCATGTTTCGCCCAATCGGTGGCCATGCCTTTGGTCAGGTTGCCAACGGCCCCTTTGGTCGCGGTATAGGGCGCGATGCCGGGCCGGGCGAGTGCGGTTTGCACGCTGGCAATATTGATGATTTTGCCCGCTTTGCGCCCAATCATATGCCGCGCCACGGCTTGGCCCACATGAAACACACTGGCGATATTGGTTTGCAGCAGGCGTTCAAACGCATCGGCAGGGAAATCCTCTAACGCGGTGCGGTGCTGCATGCCGGCATTGTTGACCAAAATATCAATCGGGCCGACATCAGCCTCAAACCCATCAACGGCTCCGCGCACGCCTTCATGGTCTGTCGCATCAAAGACCAGCGTTTTGGCGCCTTTAATCTGCGCCGCTGCCGCTGCCAGCTTGGTCGCATCCCGCCCGTTCAGCACCACCTCGGCCCCAGCCGCCACCAGCCCACGGGCCAGCGCAAAGCCGATCCCTTGCGATGACCCGGTGATCAGCGCGCGCTTTCCCTTTAAGCTAAACATCTCCATCCGTTTTCCTTTTTTTATCCGCTTGGGCAGGGGCAAACCCTGCCCGAAACCTTTGACCATTCCAATGTTTGAAATTATGGTATACAAAATTCACGCCGGCGCCATTCAGAAAGATAAAAAATGTCCACAGCAACCAAAGCGATTGTCATTCACGCCGCCCATGACCTTCGGATTGAAGACGTGACGACAGACGCCCCCGGCGCAGGTGAGGTGCGGTTGCGGCTGGCCACAGGTGGGGTTTGCGGGTCAGATCTACATTACTTCAACCACGGCGGCTTTGGCGCGATCCGCCTGCGCGAACCGATGATTTTGGGGCATGAAGTGTCGGCCTACGTCACCGAACTGGGCCTTGGGGTGGATGGGCTGCAGGTTGGGCAGTTGGTTGCCGTGTCGCCTTCGCGGCCCTGTGGCCATTGCCGTTATTGCGCCGAAGGGCTGCACAATCAGTGTCTAAATATGCGGTTTTATGGGTCTGCGATGCCGTTTCCGCATATTCAAGGCGCGTTTCGCCAAGATTTGGTGGCGATGGCCAGCCAGTGTATTCCCGCCGATGGGCTATCGGCCGGTGAGGCAGCGATGGCCGAACCACTTGCCGTGACGCTTCACGCCACACGGCGCGCCGGTGATATGCTGGGCAAGCGGGTGTTGGTCACAGGCTGCGGGCCGATTGGCGCGCTGTCGATCTTGGCGGTACGGCGCGCGGGCGCGGCCGAGATTGTGGCAACGGACCTTTCCGATTTCACGCTGGCCCTGGCCAAAACCGTAGGCGCCGACCGTACGATTAACATGGCCAAAGAGCCTGAGGCGCTGGCCGAATACAATGCCAACAAAGGCTATTTCGATGTGCTGTTTGAATGTTCCGGTGCCGCCCCGGCCCTGAGTGCCGCCATCATGGCGATGCGCCCACGCGGGGTGATCATACAGCTTGGCCTTGGCGGCGATATGGCCCTGCCGATGATGGCGATTACGGCCAAAGAACTGGATCTGCGCGGCTCTTTCCGCTTTCATTCCGAATTTGCGACCGGTGTGGGCCTGATGCAAAAGGGCTTGATCGATGTGAAACCGCTGATCACCCACACCCTGCCGCTGGACCGCGCGGTTGAGGCGTTTACCATCGCGTCTGACCGCAATTCTGCGATGAAGGCGCAGATCGCGTTTTGAAGGGCTGGCCCGCTTCCTAACCCATCACATCGCACCCGTTTCAACCCAATCCAAAGGACTATGCCCATGACCCAATCCGATATCGGCCTGATCGGCCTTGGCACAATGGGGGCGATGCTGGCCTTGAATATCGCGGAAAAAGGCTTTGACATTGCCGTTTGGAACCGCACGACCGAGGTGACCCACCGTTTTGCCAAAACCGCAGGAGATTTGGCCGCCAAGATTACGCCCACCGAAACGCTGGCAGACCTTGTCGCAGCCTTAAAACCCCCGCGCGCGATTATTTTGATGGTGCCAGCGGGCCAAGCGGTGGACGACCAAATCGCCGCTCTGACCCCTTTGCTGGGCGCGGGTGATATGATCATCGACGCAGGCAATGCCAATTTCCGCGACACCAACCGCCGCGCCGAAAATGCTGCCAAAGGTGGCCCCCGCTTTTTGGGCATCGGCGTTTCGGGCGGCGAAGAAGGCGCGCGCCACGGCCCGTCAATTATGGGCGGCGGCAATGCAAAGGATTGGGCGCGGGTCCAGCCTATCTTAGAGGCGATTTCCGCGAAATACGCAGGCACCCCCTGCGCCACTTTGATGGGTGAGGCAGGGGCCGGCCATTTTGTGAAAGCCGTCCACAACGGTATCGAATACGCCGATATGCAAATGATCGCAGAGGTTTACGGCGTTATGCGCGATGGTATGTCGATGCCCGCGCCCGACATCTCGGCGGTGCTGAAAGGCTGGAACGCAGGCCCGTTGCAATCTTATTTGATAGAAATTTCGGCCGCTGTCACCGCAGTGACGGATGCCAAATCTGGCCAACCCATCGTTGATATTGTTCTGGACCGCGCGGGCCAAAAAGGCACGGGCCGCTGGACGGTGATTGAGGCGCAGCACCTGTCCGCGCCGATCCCGGTGATTGAGGCCGCAGTGATGGCGCGCAACACCTCAGCCCGGCTGGAAGAACGGATGATGGGCGAGGCGCAATTTGGTGCCGCCCCGCAAACCCTGCCCGCAGGCGCTGTGACGGTGCAAGAGTTGGAACAGGCCATGATCGCGGGCAAAATCCTGTGCTATGCCCAAGGATTTGCGCTGATTACGGCAGCATCGGCTGAGTTTGGATGGTCGCTGCCTTTGCCCGAAATCGCCAAGGTTTGGCGCGAAGGCTGTATCATCCGCTCCTCCATGCTGAACGATATGGCAATGGCGCTGGAGGCTGATCCAACCCGCAACCTGATGCTGGCCCCGTACTTTGAGGGGCACTTGAAAAACACCCATATGGCCCTGCGCAAAGTGGTCGCCCATGCCGCGCTGAATGGCTTGCCTGTGCCCGCTCTTGCGGCAGGTTTGGCTTGGTTTGATATGATGCGGACCGGGCGGTCTACGGCCAATATGATCCAAGCGCAGCGCGATTTCTTTGGCGCGCACGGCTTTGCCCGCACCGATGATATGGGCGGCGGCACAGGCCACCACGGGCCATGGGCGATGCAATCGGGATAGGGGCTGCGGCCGCCCCTACCCCAATTCTGCCAAACGCCGCTCAAGCCGCGCCATCAACAGTTCTACCTCGGCCACACCCGCCGCACTTAGCGCCGCACCGGGCCGCCGCTGCGCTGCATGGGCAATCACGCCGCGCTTGGCCAAAACATGCTTGCGAATGGCCAGCCCCAGCCCCGGTTGCTGTTCAAACCGGGCCAGCGGCAAATAGGCGTCAAACAGATCGCGCCCTCGGTCGGGCGTGCCTGCAAGGTGGTTGGCAACCACCGAAACCATCATTTCAGGATAGGCAAAGCCGGTCATTGCACCATCCGCCCCGCGCGCCATTTCCTCGGGCAAGAACACGCCCCCATTGCCGCACAGAATGGATATGCGGCGGTTCAGCGTGCCATTTTTGCGCAACGTCCCGATCTTTTCCAAACCCGGCCAGTCTTCATGCTTCAAACACACACATGTCGGCAAATCCCGCACGATCCGCCCGATCACCGGCACCGACATTTGTACGCCTGTAACCAAGGGAAAATCCTGCACCACAAAGGGCGCGTCACCGATAAATTCAACCGCTTGGTGGTAGTAGGTGACAATCTGATCATCCGTACGCAAATGGCTGGGCGGGGCGATCATCACGCCAGCAGCACCATCCGCCATCACCGATTTCGTCAGCCCTTCCATCTGGGCAAAACCGGGCGCTGACACCCCGACAATTACGGGAACACGCCCAGCAACACGCTTGACGATACGTTTAACAAACGCGGCACTCTCAGTGCCTGTCAACTTGGGCGCCTCACCCATAATCCCCAGAACCGTCAGGCCTGTGGCACCTGCGTCCAGATAAAAATCCACCATCCGGTCGGTGCTGTCCATATCCACCGCGCCGTCCGGCAAGAACGGTGTAACCGCAATTACATAAACGCCGTTCGCTGTTGCATCCAACATCACCATCTCCTTATTGCGCCTTCGCAAGCGCTACGCGCCCCACGGCCATTGCTGCGGCAGCCTGGCACGGCTCTACCACAGGGATTCCCAATTCAGTCTCTAACCTCGCCCGAAACGCTGTCATACCGGCACAGCCAAGAATAACAACCTCGGCCCCGCGTGTATCACGCAGGGCGCGGCCCACCTCAACCAACCGTGCAAAGCTGCGGGCCTCATCGGCCAGTTCTTGCACGCCCAGTTCCAACGGCAAATCGCCGGCCAAACGGTCTAACACCCCCATGGCCCCTAAATAGCGCATGTGCCGTGGGATGGATTTTGAGAGGATTGAGATGATGCCAAACCGCTGCCCCATCGTCATCGCCGTCAGCACCGCCGCCTCGGCAATGCCCAGCACAGGGGCTTTTACCTGTTCACGCAGCGCCGCAAGCCCCGGATCAGAAAAACACGCGATCACAAAGGCCGAGGCATTTGCCTCCAGCCCCTTCGCTTGCGCCAACAAAGGCGTCACCACCCCATCCACATGCGCTTGCGTTTCAATTCCCGGCGGCCCTGCGGCCAAGGTATGGCACATAATCGGCACAGACGACGCCGCCGCAATGGGGGCCACCGCCTGCGCAATACCCTTGGTCACATGGACCAAGCTGTTCGGGTTCAGAATATGAATTGTCATGTACGCCCCATCTTTGCGCCCATCTTGATACCAGTTTTCCGCCCTTGCAACACTGCCTTTTGCGCATAGACTGGCCTTGCACAATAACAGGCCCGCAAGATGCCCCCATATGATCTGATCCTTCGCAATGGTACCCTAGGCACGTCTACCGGTACACATCGCGCCGATCTTGCCGTTGCAGCGGGTAAAATCGTTGAAATAGGCACTAACATTGCCAAAAATGGGCCAGAGTTGGATGCCACAGGCATGCTTGTTCTGCCCGGTGGTGTCGACAGCCATTGCCATATTGAACAGCTTTCAGGGGCAGGGCTGATGAATGCCGACACGTTCGAGTCCGCAACACGCTCGGCTGCCTTTGGTGGCACCACGACGACCATTTCCTTTGCCGCCCAGCATCCCGGTATGCGATTACGCAATACAGTCTCTAACTATGCCAAACTTGCTGAAAAAGGTGCGCTGATTGATTATGCCTTTCACGCCATTGTGGCGGATACATCGGGTGAAAACCTGACCCATGATCTGCCCGCCCTCATCGCCCAAGGCCATCGGTCTATCAAGATCTTTACCACCTATGACAAGGTAAGATTGGATGATGAGGCTATATTAGAAACGCTTTGTACCGCACGCGACCACGGCGCGCTGGTTTGCTTTCACGCTGAAAATGATGGGCTAATCCGCTGGGCCACCAAGCGGCTGTTGGCGGCTGGCAAAACGGCACCAAAATATCACCCGGCGTCACACCCCAGGCTGGCCGAGGTCGAGGCGATCAGCCGCATGTGTTACCTGTCACAAGCCACGGACCAACCCATCATGATTTTCCACGTCTCTACCCGTGAAGGGTTAGAGGTGCTGTCACAAGCCCGCGCGCGCGGCGTGCAAGTGGTGGCCGAAACCTGCCCGCATTACCTTTTCCAAGGGCCAGAACTGTTGGACCAACCCGGTAACGCCGGGGCCGCCTTTATGTGCAGCCCACCCCAGCGCGACCCCGACGACCGTGCAGCCTTGTGGGCCGCTTTGGCAAATGGCGATTTGCAAGCCGTCACTTCCGACCACGCGCCTTATCGGATGGACGCGACCGGCAAGTTTGCCCATGGCCCAGATGCCCCGTTCAACCGCATCGCCAATGGTATGCCGGGGTTGGAGGTGCGTTTGCCACTGATGTTTGACGCGATGATCACCCAGCGGGGCATGCCTGTGGCCGATTTTGTGCGGCTGACCGCCACTAACCCGGCGCAAATCTTTGGTCTGGCAGGCAAAGGTGACATCGCGCTTGGCATGGACGCCGACCTCGCCATTTGGGACCCGACGCACAGCCGCACGTTCGGCCAAAACGACCTACATGACAATTGCGGCTATAACCCCTTTGCCGGGCGCACAGTTACGGGCTGGCCGATGACCGTGCTGTCGCGCGGTAAGGTGGTGGTGCAAAATGGTGAGGTTTTGGGGCAACCGGGCCGTGGTCGCCGCATTCCCATGCAGATAAGCGAGGCGATGCGGCCTGCCAAACAGTGACTAATCCGGCTGATACCCACCGATTAGTTGTCGCAAGCCAAACGCAGCGCCCAGCGCAATCGCAGCCAATGTGACCGGCCCCGACCATGCCAGCGTGGCAAAGGCTGAAACCCCTTGGCCCACCGAACAGCCCAGCGCCACAACTCCGCCTACGCCCATCATTGCAGCGCCCGAAACCTGCCTGCCCAACTCACGCGGGTCTTCACACGCCTCCCAGCGGAACAGCCCGCGCCACAGCGACCCGGCCAGCGCGCCAATCAGCACCCCCGCCACTGTGCCGACCGAAAACGAAATCCCCCCGGCGGTTGAGGTCATCACCCAAATCAGCGTGCGGCCCAAGGGTGCGGTGAATGACAAGCCTTCGACCTGCACCGCATCAAAGCTTTCCCGCGCAAGCCAGCTTGTCGCCGAAAAGGACCACACCACCGCCAGCCCAGCGGCCACGCCCCATGCCAATTGTCGGGGCGAGCCGCGCAACCCTTTATGCGCCAGCGCCCAAGCCAATAACCCCAAAGCGATAACCCCCGCCGTGACAATCGGCGCAAGGCCAGTCAGGCTTTGCACCGTGGCGGCAATCCCTTGCGGGCCGGTCGCGGGGTCTTGTGCAAACAGCGCAATACGCAAAGGCGCAAGCGGGCCGGACAGCGCTACAAAAGCAAACACCCCCATCACCACAACCACAACCAGCGACCGCAAATCCCCGCCACCAAACCGGACCAAAGCCCCAAAACCGCAATTGCCGGCCATCGCCATGCCATAGCCAAACAGCAACCCGCCCGCGATTGCCGCCGCTGGGTTCCACGCGAGTTGATGGTAAATGGTGCCACCAATATCAATCAGGCCAAGAATGCCACCCAGATAGGTGCCGAAAATCGCCACGCCCAGCACGACCCCCCACAGCCGCAAGCGCCGCTGATCCGCGCCATAAAGGGCGGATTCAAGCGCGCCGAGCGTGCAAAATTCGCCCAGCCGCGCAGCCAGCCCCAATACGACCCCCGCCAAAAGCCCTGCCAAGGCGGCCAAAACACCAAAAGATAGGTTTTCCACGATCAGCTTCCATTTCTGAGTTTATCTTGGGTTTTTGAAATCAGTCTGGGTCGCAAAACATATCATAGAGCAGCGCCACGGTGCGAATAATTTTGGGGTCTTGCAAAGAGTAGTAAATCGCTTTGCCATCCCGCCGCGCCGAAACCAGCCCTTCCAACCGCAACCGGGCCAGCTGTTGGCTGACCGCCGCTTGGCGTGAGGCCAGCAAATGTTCCAACTCGGTGACGCTTTTCGGCCCTGAGGACAGGTGGCACAAAATCATCAGCCGCCCTTCATGCGCCAGTGCCTTTAGGAAATTAGACGCGTCGACCACGTTTTCCAGCATCTTTTCAGGCGGAATTGTCGGGCCGGTTAAGGTTTGGGCTTTTGCTGTAACAGGTTGCATTCCTTGCATCCCTTTCGCTTTTGGGCGGCTTTGCCCTTTGGCATGGTATAATGCATGCCTAAACTTAGGTACATCTTTGAAACACGGATTGCACCATCATCCGGAGGCAGCCTTTGCATTTTCCAGCATAACGCCCAGCATCCCGTAAAAGAAATCTTCGCCAGGATAGCCTTCGATCCGCTCCAGCTCTTGGCCATCACGGACCAAGACGAAGGTTGGGGTAAAGGCCGCTTTGCGCGCGAAGGTTACGCCTTCAGGCAAAGGATCGCGCAGTTGCAGCCGCACCAAAGGGGCCAGCGCGCCTTCGGTGGTTTTGTGATAGGCATCCCCCACCTCGGCATCCCAGCGCTCACAATAGATGCAGCCGTGCTGTTCAATCATATAAAGCGTCAGATCCTGAGCTTTGGCGGTGCTAAAAGTGGCGATAGCCAGCACAACACCCAACGCCAAAAGGCGGAGTTTGGAGAAAAGGGGTTTGGCGCGCATGAGCATCATTGACGGTCCGGTTAAATATATTCACATTGTAATATGAATTGATATTGGCGCAAGTCCCTTAACGGACGGTCTTTGGGGGACGCGCCGGGGGTTTTGCACCCCCGGACCCCCGCCCCGAACGCCGGCAGGGTATTTTTGCCAAGATGAAATGAGGCCGGTTTAGAATGTTTGAGATTAGCTACGGTGCTGCGGCCTTGGCGGGATTGCTGAGCTTTCTGTCACCCTGCGTATTGCCGATGGTGCCGTTCTACCTGTCTTATATGGCCGGGATCAGTATGCAAGAGCTGCGCAGCGATGGGGGCATAGCACCGGGCGCGCAAAAACGGTTGGTGGGGTCGTCAATTGCCTTTGCCTTGGGGGTCACGTCGATCTTTGTGCTGTTGGGCTTGGGCGCTACGGCCTTGGGGCAAGCGTTTATTCAGTGGAAAGATCAGCTGTCTTATGTTGCGGCGGCGGTGTTGTTGGTGTTTGGTCTGCATTTTCTGGGCGTCATCAAGGTTGCGTTTTTGTACCGTGAGGCGCGGCTGGATGCCAAGACAGAGCCTTCCACGCTTATCGGTGCCTATGTCATGGGGCTTGCCTTTGGCTTTGGCTGGACGCCGTGTGTAGGCCCAGCGCTGGCGGCGATTTTGTTCATGGCGCAGGCCTCGGGTGATCTGTGGCAGGGTGGTAGCTTGTTGCTGGTTTTTGGCCTGTCGATGACCTTGCCTTTTGTCATTGCCGCCTTGTTTGCCAAGCCGTTTTTGACTTGGGTTGGGCGAAACCGCAAATACCTTGGCTATGTGGAAAAACTGATGGGCGTGATGCTGATTGTCTTTGCCATTCTGATCGCCACAAACTCGGTCAACTACATCGCTGATTTCATGATCCGCAATTTTGATTGGTCCAGCACCCTTAGATAACCCAGTACAGGAGGCTTTTATGTCCCGCCTTTTCGCCACCCTCGCTATGCTTGCGACGCTTGCCTTTCCTGTTCACGCCGCTGACCTTGGCGATGACGGTTTGCACAAACCCACATGGCTGCGCGACACTTTTAAAGACCTGCGCGAAGACCTGATCGAGGCAACGGCAGACGGCAAGCGCTTGCTGGTGATATGGGAGCAGCGCGGCTGCATCTATTGCACCAAGATGCACGAAGAGGTTTTCCCCGACCCCAAAATCGACGCCTTGATCCGCGATAATTTCTTTGTCGTGCAGATGAATTTGTTTGGCGATGTCGAGGTAACCGATTTTGACGGCACCACCTTGCCGGAAAAAGACATGGCGCGGCGTTGGGGCGTTGTGTTTACGCCCACCATGATGTTTTTTCCCGAAACGGTTGAGGACGACCAAACCGCAGCACAGGCCGCGATCGTGTCTATGCCCGGCGCTTTTGGCAAAGGGACCACGGCAGCCTTGCTGACTTGGGTCAAAGACAAAGAATACCTGACCGGCGAGCATTTTCAGAAATATCTTGCCCGCACCATGGCCGAGCCGTGACCCAGAACAGATTTTGGGCCGGGACCGAAACCCCGAAATAGGAATATATGCAATAATTGAAATATCATTATTGCATACTGCGGCATGCATGGTCTATCGTTAGATTCGGAGGAAACAGGGAGGTTTTCGAATGAAGCGCCATATTATTCTTGGCCACATCGCTTTTGGCATGGCTATAACAGCGTTCAGCGCTGGTGTTGCTGTGGCACAGGTTGCACCAGAAAACGTGGAATACACGGACGGGGCAATCGAACAATCACTATCCGGTACGCCGGGCAATCCGGAAGATGGGAAAAAAGTGTTTGCAACCGCAGGTTTGGGCAATTGCGTTGCCTGCCACGCGGCAGAAATCACCAAAGACATTCCTTTCCCGGGCACGGTTGGCCCAGCACTTGATGGCGCTGCTGATCGCTGGACCGAAGCGCAGCTGCGCGGTATCGTTGCCAAATCAAAAATGACGTTTGATGGCACCATTATGCCGTCATTCTATCAAACTGCGGGCTATATCCGGCCCGGCGATGCCTATACGGGCAAAGCTGGTACCGAGCCGCTTCCACCTATCCTTAGTGCTCAGCAGGTCGAAGATGTTGTCGCCTTTCTGCTGACGTTCAAAGAATAAAAACCTGACACCCCTGTTCGGCAAAAGACCCGGACGTGACTAAAGGAGTGATGATATGATCCTTTCAAGAAGAGAAGCCCTCGTTCTGGCCTTGGGAAGCGTGGCAGCTGCCGCGATTCCAATGTCAGCATTGGCCAGCGTTGATGACGCCATTGCAGCCTTTACAGGCGGTGCAGCGGTGACAGATGGCGCAGGCGTAACCCTGACCGCCCCGGAAATCGCGGAAAACGGCAACACGGTTCCCGTGTCTGTCGATGCGCCCGGTGCATCTGCCATCATGATCTTGGCAGCAGGTAACCCCACACCAGCCGTGGTAACCTTTAACTTTGGCGAATTGGCCGGGGCGCATATGGCCTCGACCCGGATGCGCCTGTCCAAGACGCAAGACGTGATTGCCATTGCCAAACTGGCAGACGGTACATTCGTGCGCACATCTTCGGAAGTTAAGGTCACCATCGGCGGCTGCGGCGGCTGAGATAGGGAGAGAAACACATGGCTAACGACGTAAAACCACGCGTGAAAGTGCCAAAGTCAGCTAAGGCTGGCGAGGCTGTTGTTCTGAAAACGCTGATCAGCCACCAAATGGAATCTGGCCAGCGCAAGGACAAAGAGGGAAATTTGATCCCACGCTCGATCATCAACCGCTTTACTTGCGATTTTAACGGCAAAAACGTGATTGACGTCACGCTTGAGCCCGCAATCTCAACCAACCCTTACTTCGAATTCGAAGCAATGATTGGCGAAGCAGGTGAGTTTAAATTCACTTGGTATGATGATGATGGCTCTGTCTACGAAGACAGCAAGCCAATCGAATTCGCTTGAATTCCGTAGCACCATATAGGGAGGACACACTATGACGCCGCGGACAATCAAGACGGCACTGGCCGCTACCGCACTTCTTGGCTTTGCCTTTACTGGCACGGCTTTTGCTGAACCTGCGAAGGATACGCTTGTCATCGACGGGGTCGAAATCGTCACTATGGCTGCCCCGGCGGCCCACCTTGATGGCGCGCTGACCGAGCTGTATTCGGGTTGGCAATTTCGGGACCCAGACACCCGCGTCATCCAAGCGGATGATTTTGACAATCCGGGCATGATCTATGTGGATCGTGGTTTGGACAGCTGGAACGCTGTTGATGGCACCGAGGGCAAATCTTGCGCTTCGTGCCATGAAGGCCCCGAGGCCATGAAAGGCCTGCGCGCCGTAACCCCGCGTGTTGACGCGAAAACCGGCAAGCTGATGAACATCGAAGCCTATGTAAACGATTGCCGCACCACCCGCATGGGTGCCGAGGCATGGGGCGACAAGGCCGAAGCTATGACGGACGTTATGGCTTTGATCTCGGTCCAGTCGCGTGGCGAATTGATGAATGTCGCCGTTGATGGTGCTGCTGCCCCTTTCTATGAAAAGGGCAAAGAGATGTATTACACCCGTTTTGGCCAATTGGAGCTGTCTTGCGCCAATTGCCATGAAGATAACTACGGCAATTACATCCGTTCGGACCATTTGTCCCAAGGCCAGACCAACGGCTTTCCGGTTTACCGTCTGAAAGATGCCAAGCTTACAACGCCACAAGGCCGCTTTGTCGGTTGCGTGCGTGATGCCCGTGCCGAAACCTTCAAGATCGGCTCGGATGAGTTTAATGCGCTGGAACTCTATGTCGCTGCACGCGGCAATGGTCTGGCGGTTGAGGGCGTTTCCGTCCGCAACTAATCTCTTCGGGCGCCCGTGATATCGGGCGCCCGCATTTGTTTTGACATTTATAAAATTTGACACCGCCTATCCCGCCCATTTGGGTGAATGGGAAAGGTCTAAATCAAAAGGATCACAGCATGATCTCTCGGCGCGAATTTCTTCAGGCCTCTGTGGCCGCATCTGCCCTTTATGGGGCGTCTGGCGTGGGCAATTGGGCGCGCCTTGCGGCCCAGCAGGTGCTGACCCAAGATCAACTGTTGCAGTTTGACGCCTTTGGCAATGTGACCTTGGTGCATATCACCGATATCCACGCGCAGCTAAAACCGATCTGGTTCCGTGAACCTGAAATCAACATCGGCGTGGGCGATGTAGCGGGCATCCCGCCGCATATCACCGGTGCCGATTTCATCAAACAGTTCAACCTGACGCCGGGTTCACCCGAAGCCTATGCCCTGACCTATGAGGATTTCACCTCACTTGGCAAAGCCTACGGAAAAATGGGCGGCATGGACCGTGTGGCCACCGTGGTCAAATCCATCCGCGCCGACCGCCCCGAGGCGATTATTCTGGATGGCGGCGATACATGGCACGGCTCCATGACCAGCCTTTTGACCAAGGGTCAGGATATGGTCAATGTGATGAACCAGCTTGGCACCGAGGCGATGACCTCGCACTGGGAATGGACCCTTGGCACCGAGCGCGTCAAAGAAATCGTCGAAGGCCTGCCCTTCCCCTTCCTTGGCCAAAACATCTTTGATGCCGAATGGGATGAACCCGCCTTTGACCCCTACACATGGTTCGAACGCGGCGGCACCAAAATCGCCGTAATCGGTCAGGCCTTCCCCTATATGCCCATCGCCAACCCCGGTTGGATGTTCCCCGAATACTCGTTCGGTATCCGCGATGAACGCATGCAGGAAATGGTTGATGAAGTGCGCGCCGATGGGGCAGACCTTGTTGTCGTCCTGTCCCACAACGGCTTTGACGTGGACCGCAAGATGGCCAGCCGCGTCACCGGCATCGACGTCATTCTGACCGGCCACACCCATGACGCGATCCCCGAGCCTGTGCTGGTCGGTGAAACCATCCTTATCGCATCCGGCTCCCACGGCAAATATGTCAGCCGGGTGGATCTGGACGTGCGCGACGGCAAAATGATGGGCTTCAAGCACAAGCTGATCCCAATCTTCGCAGATGTCATCACCCCCGATCCTGAAATGGCAGCCCTTATTGATGCCGAACGCGCGCCCTTTAAGGACCAGCTAGAAGAGGTCATCGGCACCACCGACAGCCTACTCTATCGCCGTGGCAACTTTAACGGCACATGGGATGATCTGATCTGCAACGCCATGCTGTCCGAGCGTGACGCCGAGATTGCCATGTCGCCCGGCGTGCGTTGGGGAGCAAGCGTTATGCCCGGTGAAAACATCACCCGTGAAGATATCTACAACGCCACATCCATGACCTATCCCAACTGCTACCGCACGGAAATGACAGGCGAATTCCTGAATGTCATCCTAGAAGACGTGGCCGACAACCTGTTCAACCCCGACCCTTATTACCAGCAAGGCGGCGATATGGTGCGCGTGGGCGGCATGGGCTATTCTATCGACGTTAACGCCGCGATGAGCAGTCGTATCTCCAACATGACCCTGCTGAAAACCGGTGGAGCCATCGACCCCGCCCGCACTTACACCGTGGCCGGCTGGGCATCGGTGAATGAAGATACCCAAGGCCCCCCAATCTGGGATGTGGTCGAGGCGCATATCCGCAAAATCGGCACCGTAAAACTAGATCCCAACACCTCGGTCACCGTGACCGGGGCCTAAATGCAATTGCTTTAGAAAGGTTTCGTCATGTCCAGCGATTCCAAAACGGCCGAACCCACAACAACCCGCCGTGGCTTTTTGGCCGCCAGTGCCGCCACAGGCACGGCCCTAGTCGCCAGCGCCGCCCATGCCCAAACCCCTGATCCGCTGATTACCGAGGTGCAGGAATGGGCGTCGGGCCTCGGTGACGGCGTCGATGCCAACCCCTACGGCCTGCCCATCCGGTTTGAATCCGATGTGGTCCGCCGCAATGTGTCATGGCTAACGGCAGATGTGATCTCGTCGATCAACTTCACCCCGATCCACGCACTAGACGGCACCATCACACCGCAGGGCTGCGCCTTTGAACGCCACCATTCCGGCGCGATTGAACTGTCCAAAGATGACTACCGCCTGATGATCAACGGACTCGTGGACCAACCCTTGGTCTTTACCTACGCCGACTTGGAGCGCTTTCCCCGCGTCACCCGCACGTTTTTCCTCGAATGCGCGGCCAACACGGGCATGGAATGGGCCGGCGCCCAGTTGAACGGGTCGCAGTTCACCCACGGCATGATCCACAACATGGAATATACTGGCGTAACCCTGCGCACCTTACTGGATGAAGCAGGCATCAAACCCGAAGCAAAATGGCTGTTTGTCGAAGGCGCGGATGCCTCCTCTAACGGGCGCTCTATCCCGATGGAAAAGGCGCTGGATGACTGCATGATCGCGTTCAAAGCCAATGGCGAGGCGCTGCGCATGGAACACGGCTATCCCGTGCGCCTTGTCGTGCCGGGATGGGAAGGCAACCTCTGGGTCAAATGGCTCCGCCGCATTGAAGTTACCGATGCGCCCGTGGAAAGCCGCGAAGAAACCTCGAAATACACCGATACCATGGACAACGGCACCTCACGCAAGTTCACATGGGTGATGGATGCCAAATCGGTTGTCACCGCGCCCAGCCCGCAAATGCCAATCACCCACGGTCCCGGCCCCTTGGTTATCACCGGGCTGGCATGGTCGGGGCGTGGCCCTGTAACCGGCGTTGATGTGTCAATGGATGGCGGCAAAACTTGGGCCAATGCCCGCCTTGCAGCCCCCGGCCAACCGATGGCCCTGACCCGGTTCTATTTTGATCACAACTGGCAGGGCGAAGAAATGCTGCTGCAAAGCCGCGTGACCGACAGCACTGGCTATGTTCAGCCGACCAAGGCCCAACTGCGCGAAGTGCGCGGCGAAAACTCGGTCTACCATAACAACTGTATCCAAACCTGGTGGGTCAAACCAAACGGCGAGGCTGAAAATGTCGAAGTATCTTAATCTCACAACCGCAATCGCCCTTTCGGCTGCGCTGGCAACCCCAGCCTTTGCCGAAAAGCTCGGCCTTGGCCGCGCCGCCTTGCCCGAGGAAATCGCCGCTTGGAACAAGGACGTCCGCCCCGATGGCGTTGGCCTGCCAGTAGGGTCAGGCGATGCGCTGGTTGGCGAAGAAGTGTTTGCCGAAAAATGCGCCGCCTGCCATGGCGACTTTGCCGAAGGCATTGATAACTGGCCAAAACTTGCCGGTGGTATGGGCACGCTGAACCGCAAAGACCCGCTGAAAACCGTGGGCAGCTATTGGCCCCATGTGTCCACTCTGTGGGATTACATCAACCGCTCTATGCCGTTCGGGGCCGCCCAAACGCTTGAGCCGGATGAGGTTTATGCCATGGTCGCCTATATCCTGTATTCCAATAACCTGATTGCGGATGATTACGTTCTGTCCAACGAAAACCTCGCCGCGATTGAACTGCCAAACGCCAACGGGTTTTTCCTCGATAACCGTGACGCCACCGAATACGCCCAGTTTTCCGCCCCGGCCTGTATGGAAAACTGCAAGGAAGATGTGAAAATCACCATGCACGCGACCGTGCTTGATGTAACGCCCGGCGATCCAACCGATGGTGCGGGCGCGCCTGCTGGTGCCGCTGGCGAAGGTGGCACCGCTGCCCCAGCCGCAGCCGAACCTGAACAGAAAGCCGAAGAGCCAGCCGCAACCGAAGTCGCGGTCGCCGCCGCTGACCCCGCGATGATTGAGGCCGGCGCAAAGGTGTTCAAGAAATGCGCCGCTTGTCACAAGGTCGGTGACGGTGCCAAAAACGCGACAGGCCCAATGCTGAACGGCATTGTTGATCGCGCGGTTGGCACAGTTGACGGCTTTAAATACTCAAATGATATGGCCGCGGCAGGTGCAGATGGCATGGTCTGGGATGATGCAAATCTGCATGCATTCCTTGAAAAGCCAAAGTCCCTGATCGCTAAAACCAAAATGTCCTTTTCAGGCCTCAAAAAGCCCGAAGACCGCGATGCCGTCATCGCCTATCTCTCCACTTTTGGACAATAGCATGGGAACAGGGCGTTTCTGTCTCGTCCTTGTTTTCACATGCCTTTTGGCCTCTCCCGGTGGTGCCGAAACGCTGGGGGATGCCGCCAACGGGGCACAGGTGTTTGACCGGCAATGCAAGCAATGCCACATGGTTGGGCCGGGTGCCAAAACCCGCATTGGCCCGTCCTTGAACGGCATTTACGGTCGCCGTGCGGGCGGTATTGATGGTTTTGCCTATTCCAAATCTATGGCCCGCATGGGGGCCGATGGGCTGGATTGGACGATCGAACGCCTTGACGCCTATATCGAAAACCCCAAGGCGCTCGTCTCTGGCACCCGCATGAATTACCGGGGGCTTGGCGATGCCACCCAACGCCACGACCTCATGGCCTTTTTGCGCGATTATTCCGACCAACCGCAAAACATCCCCGAGGCAGAGCCTACCGCCATCCGCACCCCGCCTGATCTTGCCCCCGACATTCTGGCGATAAAGGGTGATGCGGAATATGGCGAATACCTTTCGGCCGAATGTACCGCTTGCCACCTCAAAGACGGCTCTGCCGATGGTATCCCCTCTATCACCAATTGGCCCGAACAAGACTTTGTCGCAGCGCTGCATGCCTATAAGGTAAAACTGCGGCCCCACCCCGTCATGCAAATGATGGCTGGCCGCCTATCAAATGACGAAATTGCGACCCTCGCCGCCTATTACGCCACGATCCAAAACTGAACATTAATGGGAGGAAGACAAGATGACACTGAACAGAAGACTATTTCTAGCCACGCTGACAGCCACCGTTGCCGCCCCCATGGTGATGGCCCAAACCGCCCGCCCGCGTGTTGTCGTGGTGGGTGGCGGTGCAGGCGGTGCCACCGCTGCGCGCTATTTGGCCAAGGATAGCGATGGCGCGCTGGATGTTGTGCTAATCGAGCCCACTCGCACCTATTACACCTGCTTCTTTTCCAACCTCTACCTCGGCGGTTTCCGCACCTTTGAAAGCCTTGGCCACACCTATGGTAAGCTGGCCGCAGACTATGGCATCAACGTCGTGCATGACTATGCCGTGGGCGTGGACCGTGACGCCAAAACCGTCACCCTCGCATCGGGTGTGACCATGGCGTATGACCGCCTTGTGCTGTCACCCGGCATTGATTTTGTCGAAGACTCCGTCCCCGGCTGGTCAACCGCCGCGCAAAACGCCATGCCCCACGCCTATAAGGGCGGCAGCCAAACCCAGCTTTTGATGGCGCAACTGCAAGCCATGCCCCAAGGCGGCACCTTTGCCATGGTCGCCCCGCCCAACCCTTACCGTTGCCCCCCCGGCCCGTATGAGCGGATCTCAATGGTCGCCCATCATCTGACAACCAACAATCCCACAGCCAAAATCCTATTGCTCGACCCAAAAGACAAATACTCGAAACAAGCCCTGTTTGAGGAAGGCTGGAACACCCATTACCCCGGCATGATCACCCGCATTGGCCCCGATATGGGCGGTAATGTGATTGAGGTGCGCCCCGACACGATGGAAGTTATCGTCGATGGTGAAACTGAAAAAGTTGATGTCTGCAACGTCATCCCCGCCCAGCGCGCAGGCAATATCGCCACACTTGCAGGCGTGACGGATGCCAATTGGGCGCCCGTCCACCCCGACAGTATGCTCTCCAAGATGGATGAAAACGTCTATGTGCTTGGCGATTCCACCAACCAAGGCGACATGCCGAAATCCGGCTTCTCCGCCAATTCTCAGGCCAAAGTTGCGGCCAATCACATCCGTGGCGCGCTGACCGGCTCACGCGTGTTCCCGGCCAAATACTCCAACACCTGCTGGTCGCTGATCGCCCCTGATGATGGCGTCAAGGTCGGCGCAAGCTATGAACCCACGCCGGAAAAGATCGCAAGCGTCGAAAGCTTCATCTCGCAAACCGGCGAAGACGCCGCCTTGCGCAAAACCACCTACGAAGAAAGCATCGGCTGGTACAGCGGCATCACCACCGACATGTTTGGCTAACACTCTTTGGCGGGTCGCACCACAGCGGCCCGCCACCTCCAAAGGATACCCCAATGAAAAGACGTGATTTTCTGGCGCTTTCCGCCGCTCTTGCGATGCCTCGTATGGGCTTTGCCGCCACCGAACTGGCCTTGCCAAATGCCAAACTGACCATGCTGTCAGATGGCACGTTAACCTTACCCGGCGACTTCGTGCTAGGCCAGATGGACCCGGCTGAGGCAGCCTTGATGCGCCAAAAATTCAACCTCTCCCCCGACAGCTATACCCCGCCGTGCAACCTGACCCTGTTTCAGGATGGCACCCGCAATGTGCTGTTTGATGTCGGCTCCGGCCCCGATTTCATGCCCTCCGCAGGAAAACTAGACGCGGCGCTTGATGCGATCGGCCTGACCCATGACGACATCACCCATGTCGTCTTTACCCACGCGCACCCCGACCATTTGTGGGGTCTGTTGGATGAATTTGACGAACCCAGTTTCGCCAATGCCGAATACCTGATGGGCCAGTCCGAATTTGACTATTGGATGGACCCAAACACCGTGACCAACATTGGCGAGGCCCGCACCACATTTGCCGTGGGTGCCGCCCGCAGGCTGGCCATAATTGCCGAACAACTCCAGTTCTTTAACGATGGCGAAGAACCCATCCCCGGCATCACCGCGCGCCTGACTGCCGGCCATACACCGGGCCATATGTCGTTCATTCTGGGCGGCAAGGCGCTGGTCACTGGCGATGCAATCTCTAACAATTTCGTGGCCTTTGAACGCCCCGGCTATGCCTCATTGTCGGACCAAGACCCTGATATGGCCGCCGCCACCCGCATCGGCCTGCTGGACCAAATCACCGCTGATGACCTTGCCGTTGCAGGCTTTCACCTGCCCGGCGGCGGCCTTGGCCGCGTGACCCGCCAAGGCGACAGCTACACATATGAGGAAGATTAATATGCGCGCCCTCGCTCTCGCCCTCCTCCTTGCCACGCCCGCCTTTGCGCCCCCCGCCCTTGCCTCCGAAGATATCCCCGACCAATACCCGGCGTCCCTGCTCTATTCCAAACCGGTAGAGGTGATCCCGCATGTGTTTTCGGCCATTGGCGCCACCGCCCCACCGACCTTTGAAAATGCAGGCCACAACAATAACCTGTCCTTCATCGTCACGGGTGACGGCGTCATCGTGGTCAATTCCGGCGCGTCCTACCTATTGGCCCGCGCGCTCCATGATGAGATTAAGGTGGTCACCGACCAGCCCGTCAAACTGGTGATCAACGAAAACGGCCAAGGCCATGCCATGCTGGGCAATAATTATTGGATCGAACAAGGTGTTCCGGTCCTTGCCCACGCCGAAGCCGCAGCCGAATTTGAACACAGCTCCGCCCAGTCGCTGACCGCGCTCAAGGCCTATGCCCGTGAAAATGCCGAAGGCACCGACCCGATGGGCCCAACCGAAACCTTTACAGAAACCCGCGACATCACAATGGGCGACTTCAAAATCCAAGTCCTCCACCTCGGCCCCGCCCATTCGCCCGGCGACACCCAAGTGTGGCTGCCCGATCAAGGCCTGATGATCGCAGGCGATATTGCCTTCCACGAACGTATGCCCCCGATTTTCCAAGGCACCTGCACGCTGTGTTGGATCGAAACTTGGGAAGGCCCGCTGACGGACCTATCCCCCACCTATGTCATTCCCGGCCACGGCCACCCCACCAATTTCGCCCAAGTTACGCGCTATACCCATGATTACCTTGTCTATTTGCGCGCAAAAATAACCGAGCATCTTGATGCAGGCGGTGACCTTGCCAGCGCTTATTACGTCGATCAATCCCCTTACGCACATCTTGACACTTTTGAAGAGCTGGCCACGAAAAACGCAGGTATCGTTTTTGCGGAAATGGAGTTCGAATAGGTCAGGGCAAGGTGAAACGCAGCCCTTGCATCGGCCCCTTGTTTCGGCAAACTAGCCGCACACACAAAGGGGCCGACCATGACCAATGACATTTCCACCCGCTACGCCGCCGCGCAATCCATCGCACGGGCAGCAGGCGCGCTCGGCCTCAAATATTTCAACAGCTTTGACACCCTGACGATTGAATCCAAATCCCACCAAGATTTTGTGTCCGAGGCGGATAAAAACGTCGAAACCCTTGTCCGCGCGGCCATTGCACAGGCCTTTCCCGACGACGCGATTGTGGGAGAGGAAGACGCGCCCACCACCGGCACATCTGGTTTCACATGGGTGATCGACCCCATCGACGGCACCACCAATTTTATCCACGGCATCCCGCAATGGTGCGTGGCCATCGCCATCGTGCAAAACGCGCAAACCGTGGTGGGCGTGATCCACGACCCCGTGCATGGTGAATGTAACCACGCCATGTTGGGGGGCGGTGCCTTTTGCAACGACAAACCGATCCGCGTGCTGAACGATCGCCCCCTCACCAACGGCTCGCTTGGCGTCGGCTTTTCGGGCCGTACCCGCCCGTCTGGCAATGTTATCACTCTGATCGACGACCTGACCAAGGCAGGCGGCGTGTTTTGGCGCAACGGTTCCGGCGCGCTCAGCCTCGCATATGTCGCCCAAGGCAAGCTTTTGGGCTATGTGGAGGAGCATATGAACGCGTGGGATTGTCTTGCAGGCCAGTTGATGATCCATGAGGCCGGCGGTCAAGTCGAGGTCCAAGACGCCGATGATATGATCAAAAACGGCGGTCGCGTGGTGGTTGCGACCGCCGAATTATTCAATCAAGTCAAGGCTTTGGCGGATCAGGCTTACGGCGGTTAAACCCCCGCCAAATCCAGATCCACCACACCCAAAACCGCCTGCGCGGCCTCGGCCCCTTTTTTCAGGAAATGTTGGGTGTAAAACCCGATATGCTCTGGCGTAGGCTGGAAATGATGCGGCGTCAGGCTGACCGAAAACACCGGAACGCCGGTTTTCATCTGCGCCTCCATCAGCCCATTCACCACGGCGGCTGCCACAAAATCATGGCGGTAAATGCCCCCATCCACCACCAAAGCCGCCGCAACAACGGCATCAAACTTACCCGTCCCCGCCAGCTTTTGCGCCAACAATGGCATCTCAAACGCCCCCGGCACATCAAAATTCACCACCTGCACATCCCGCCCGGTGGCCTTCATTTCCGCCACAAACCCCACAAAGGCCTGATCTACAATCTCCGCATGCCAGCGGGCCTTGATAAACGCGATTTTCAACTTGGTCATAGGAACCTTCCTTTACATGTCAGGCTCCCAAGGCGCGGCCATGGCGGTAAAAACCCCCACACCCGTTGTCCCTTCCATCCGGACTATACCGTCGGCCCCGGAATTACACCGAGTCTGCTGACCCTTCATACGAAGGCGCTCGCGGGCTATCACCGCCGGTGGGGAATTTCACCCCGCCCCGAGAACGTGCCCACCTAAAACCATCGCACCCGTAAACACAAGTCATGCAATCGGACTAAACTCATCCGTCTCAAACACCGTATGGATTACATAACCGTCCAGCATCTCAATCAACGGCTTAGACGCGGCCTTACTGGCCCAGCGCACATCTGACGCCAACGCCTCAGCGATATGCGCAGCTTCGGCAAATTTCATCGCCATGACCAAGGGAAAGCGGCTGGTGTCATCATCGCTTTCCACATCCCGCATCACCCGCACCTCCAGCACATGCGGAAACGCCCGCCAATGGGGCAACACATGGTCGCGCCAATGGGCATGAAACGCCCCCTCCATCCCCGCCTTAATTGTCCCTTTGAAAAACGCACAGCGCACAAACATGGCTTTCCCTTCCTGATCCAAGCTCTTGATAACGCTGACAACACTTGCGCAAAAAGAAAGCCGCCCAACGTTCCCACCGCGCGTTTTGTGCCAAAAATAGCTATATTCCACCTAAATCTTCACACCTTGCATGGATAAATGGCGGCGTACTGGTAGAGGTGGGAGCCTTCTGATGGCTACGAACACGAACACAAATCCTGCTGCACAGGGCAATCAAACCATCACAGCCTCAACCGGCGCAGATCAGCTTTCGGGCGGTTTGGGCAATGATACCATCAACGGACAGGCCGGAAATGACCTGCTGCGCGGCGATGGCCCGGTGCAGGGTGCGTGGCATTTTGAAACCTTCAACTACAACTTTACCAGCGCCGCAGGCCAGGCCTTTACGCCGGCAGCCTTTACCACTGCCACCCGCACTGGCTCGGGCTATGTCACCGATTTCGATGAAGGCGGCATCACCAACACGATGCGTGGCGTTCCAGCCACCACCAATGCCGAAGATTTCGGCGTTATCTACACCTCGACGCTCAACACCACCTTGGGCGGTACATTCCGGCTGACCACATCTTCTGATGATGGCTCTACCGTCCAAATCTTCAACTCTGCCGGCGTTGCGCTGAACTTCAAAAATCAAACCGGCGGCACGCTTAACTACCTGAACAACGACTTCCACCAAGCCACCACCACACGCTGGGGCGATGTGGTCCTGAACCCCAATGAAACTTACACCATCCAAATCCGCTATTGGGAAAACCAAGGCGCCGATACCCTTGCCGCCACAATCAGCGGACCCGGCACAGGTGGCACGCAAAACCTGCTCACCTCACCCATGCTGGGCCTGCCCCCCGGTCCAAGCTATTCGGTCACCGGCGTTCCAATGGGCATTGAGGGTAATGACAGCCTGCTCGGTGGCGCCGGCAATGACACGCTGTATGGCGATGCGGGCAACGACCAGCTCTATGGTGATGTCGGCGATGACGTGCTGTTTGGCGGCACTGGCAACGACACCCTTGGTGGGTGGCGCGGGCAATGACCGCTTCATCTACACCATCGGAAGCAACATCACAGTCACCGATTTTAACGCGGGCAATACCGGCGGCATCACCGATGCCAACCAAGCCAACAACGATTTTCTAGATCTTTCCGCCCATTACAGCAGCATAAACCAGCTGCGCGACGATTTCGCCGATGATGGCGTCCTGAACCAGTCGGTTGGCGATTATACCGGCCTACCCGCGCTTGGCGGCACGATCACCCTGACCGTGGTATCCCGTACAGACCTTACCTTTGATAACCTCAACGTGGCTTGTTTTACGCAAGGCACGCTGATTGATACCGCGACAGGCCCAATGCCGATTGAGGCGCTGACCCCCGGCACCATGATCCTGACCATGGACAACGGCCCACAACCTTTGCGCGGGGTGCTTACCCGCACGGTTCCAGGCGACGGCCGTTTTGCCCCGATCCTGTCTCGCGCAGGGGCTATCGGCAATACCCGTGACATGCGCACATCACCTGCCCATCGCATGATGCTTTGCGATTGGCGGGCCGAGCTGTTGTTTGGCGAACCCGAGGTGCTGGTTAGTTCCACAAACTTGCAAAACTACCGCACAATCACGCGCATGCCCTGCGATCAAGTCACTTATTCCCATCTTTTGTTAAACCAGCATCAGATTGTCTTTGCCGAAGGTATTCCCTCCGAAAGCTATCAGCGCGGCAGTTGCGGCACCGACTCTCTGGTCGAGGCAGAGCTAGACGCCTCATTCCCCGACCTTGCATCAAAACCAAGCCCCAGCGCCCGCCGGTCCTTGCGTCGCTATGAAGCGGTGGCTTTGTTAGCGATGGCTTGAAAAACCTGTGCGATTTGGCACTGCATAGGCGCAGTGCGAACTGCGGCTGCGGCTGCGGCTGCGGACGCATTAAGATATGGTTAAAAAATTCAGCCATTTCGTTTTGAATCAATGGGTTGAAAATTTGTCCGCGCGCGATTCCGCAGCCTATTCCGGTACCAAAACCGGCCCCGACGCTGCAAAAGACAGCATAACCTGATCCCCGATTTTCAAGGGGTCGGTCACATCATCCAGCACGGCAAAAAGATTGCCAAATTCGGCCTCAACCGTGTATTCCATCCGGCTGCCCACATAGGTCGCCTTAGCGATTTTAGCGGGCATTCCTTGCCCCTCAGCCCCGATTCTAACCCGGCTGGGCCGCACCGCAACCCTTGCTTTTCCAGGCTTCAATCCCCTTGAAACCAACGAGTGCCGAAACGACCCAATCCCGATTTCGGCCATATCGCCCGTCACGGACAAAATCTCACACGGGATCAAATTTGCCTCGCCAATAAAGTCCGCAACAAAAGCGCTGGCCGGCGCTTCATAAAGATCACGGGGCGTACCTTTTTGGGCGATGCCTGCGTTTCTCATCACCACAATCTCGTCTGAAACGGCCAGCGCCTCTTCCTGATCATGGGTCACATAAACCACCGTCAGCCCCAGATTTTGCTGGATCTCGCGGATCTCCTCACGAACCTGACGGCGTAGCTTGGCATCCAAATTTGATAGCGGCTCATCGAACAACAAAACCTGCGGTTCCAAAACCAGCGCCCGCGCCACCGCAACCCTTTGCTGCTGCCCGCCCGAAAGCTCACTCGGCAAGCGGTCGCCATAGCCGGTCAAGCCAACCAGCCCCAGCCCCGCCACGGCCCGATCCTTGGTTTCCGATTTATCAAAGCCGGAAAACTTTAGCCCGTAACTCACGTTCTCCATCACGGTCATATGCGGAAAAAGAGCATAGCTTTGGAACACCATAGAGACGTCCCGATCGGTCGCGGGCAAGGTTGATACATCTTTATCGCCGATAAATATCTGCCCGCGTGTCGGCATTTCAAGGCCCGCGATCATCCGCAACGTCGTGGTTTTCCCGCAGCCCGACGGCCCCAGCAAGGTCACCAAAGACCCTGCCGCGACCTCTAGGTCAATATTATCCACGGCCACCACATCGCGTCCATAAACCTTGCTGACCCCCCGAAAACTGACCGAGGCCGCCTTGGCGTTGATCTTGACCATATTAATGCCCCCCAGAGTTCGATGACCGTCGTCCAATTTTCGTGCGCCCCACAGCAAGTTGAAGCATTCCAACCGCAAAGAGCATCACGAAAATCAGCGCGGTAGAGTAGGCAATCGCCAGCCCATAATCGTTATTTTCCACCCGCCCGATGATATAGCTGGTGGCCATGTCATAGCGGGCCGATACCAGAAAGATCACCGCCGAAATCGCCGTCATCGCACGGACAAAGCTGTAGACGAGCGCCGCCAAAATCGCCGGACGTAGCAAAGGCAAAATGACCAGCCGGAACGTTTGCCAGCTATTTGCGCCCAAGGTCAGGCTGCTTTCATCCAGCGACTTATCAAGCTGACTCATCGACGCGATCCCAGCCCGCACGCCCACAGGCATGTTACGGAAGACAAAGCTGATGACCAAGATAATACCCGTGCCGGTAATCTCAATCGGGGGGACGTTGAAGGCCAGAATATAGGCGACCCCGATCACTGTGCCGGGAATGGCAAAGGACAGCATCGTGCCAAATTCGAACGACTTTTTGCCCGCAAAGTTTTGACGCGTTAGCAGGTAAGCCGTTATCAACCCCACGGCTGCCGTAAACGGCGCGGCGATGGTGGCGATCATGATTGTGGTAAAGAAACTGTCCCACGCCGAGCCTGTCCAACGGAACCCGTTGTCCCCCCAGCTGATGGCAAAGGCGGTTTTGTAGTGGGTCAGTGTTAGGCTGTCATCAACACCCCAAAGCTGGACGAATGAACCGTAAACGATGTAGATATAGACCCCGATTGTGAACAGCGCCCACAGGCCCGCGATTACATAAACCGGCAGCGCGAGGCCAAGTGGCATTTGCGGATGCACGCCGGCATCGCCCTTACCGGTAACGGTGGTATAGCTTTTCTTGCCCAACCAAAACCGCTGCAAATAAAACGCGCCTAGGGTGAAGCCCAGCAAAACCATCGCCAAGATAGCGGCGCGGGATTGGTCATATTGCGCGCCGACGATGGCAAAGAAAATCTCGGTGCTGAGCACGTCATAATTGCCGCCGAGGACCAGCGGGTTGCCGAAATCGGCCATCGATTCAATAAAGCCGAGCAAAAACGCATTGGCCAAACCGGGCCGCATGAGGGGCAAAGACACGGTGCGGAAGGTTTGCCAGCGGTTGGCACGCAAGGTTTGCGCGGCTTCCTCCATGCTAGGGGATACGCCTTCAACCACGCCGATCATCACGAGGAATGCGATGGGGGTGAAGGCCAGAACCTGCGCTATCAACAACCCCGGCATGCCGTAGAGCCAGCGGGTTGGCTGCATGTCAAACACGCCTGCAACCCATTGCGTGACCGTGCCAGACATTCCGAACAGCAAGATCAGCGCAAGGCCAATCACGAAAGGCGGGGTAATGATTGGCAAAACCGTCAGCGCCCGTAACGCTTGTTTATACTTAAAATTTGACCGCGTTAGGACCAGCGCAAAGATCAGGCCCAAAACGGTGGTGATAACCCCAACGAGCACCGCCAAAATCAGTGAATTCCATGCCGCGCCGCAATTGGTGCCGGAAAAACAGCCTAAACCCCAGATGCGGCGATCAAGGAACTTGCCAAAGAATTCAACGATCGAATAGCCGCCATCATCTGAAATGAACGCAGCGCCCAGCATCTTAACGATTGGGAAAAACACGAAAATACTGACGATGGTGATGACGCCGCCGATAGCAGCCGTTACGAACACATCGCCGTTCACCGCACCGCGTGCAGCGATGCCTTGGGTGAACAAAAACAAGAAAGACGATGCGACAATTAGTGCGCCGTAGCCCATGCCAAACTGCCGGTCACCAAACTCGCCAAACAGCGCGATCATCCAACCAAAGTTATAACCGCGCAGGCCAATGCCCAGCCCTTGGGCGATCATCCACGCAAAGCCAAAACCGCCAGCGATGATAAGCACTTTGCCATAAATAGGGTCTGTTTTGCGCCGCCGCATCACGAAAAGCGGGGCGATCAATGCTAGCAACAAAGGTGCCAGCCACAGCTTTTCGCCCACGGCAATCAGAAAGGCGGCGGGTGCGTAATCGCCGTCCAATGGCCAACCGTCAAACAGCCATTCAAAGGTATAAAAATCCTCCACCCCATACCAAGGGAGGAGGAGGAAGCCGACCCACCCGGCGATGACCCAAAAGGTCAAAACCGGGTGAGTTGTGCGCTCAGATGTGACGGTGCGCAATGGGTTTACTGCGGCAAAGTGGAGACGTCGTTATCCCACTTGGACAACAAGCGCTTACGCTCATCCGACGAGCCATAAAGCTTGAAATCATAGTCGATCAGCTTGATTTGGTCCATTTTTGGCGCGAGATCTGACGAGGTAGCGCCCATGTTCGATGCCACCTGAAAAGCGTTGACTTGCAGCGCCAATGTTTGAGCCTCGGCCGATAGCGCCCAATCATAGAACACTTTTGCTTCGTCCATATTGCGCGCGCCTTTGATGATCGACATTGAGCCGATCTCATACCCGGTGCCTTCGCATGGGGCGACGGTTACGATGGGAAAACCCGCGACGGTTTGCGCCACACTGTCGTGCATGAACACAATACCAACGGTGGTTTCACCTTGGCCTGCCGCTTTGATCGGGGCGGAGCCGGATTTGGTGTATTGGTTGATGTTGGCGTGAAGGCGCTTCATGTAGTCAAAGCCTTTCTCCTCACCAAACAACTGCACCATTGTAGCCAATGTGGTGTAGGCGGTGCCGGACGAATTTGGGTTCGCCATCTGCACTTTGCCTTTGAATTCTGGCTTGGTCAGATCTTCCCAGCAGGCGGGGGCGGTTAGGCCCGCATCGGCCAAAAGCTTAGTGTTATAGCCAAAGCCCAGAGCGCCCGAATAGATGCCAATGGTTTTGTCGCCGGCCGATGTGGCCTGTGAGATGGCCCAAGGGTGGAGTTGGTCACGCATGGCAGAGACATAGGGTTCGGTCAGATCTTCTTCAGCGGCTTGCAGATGCGGGTCACCGGTCCCACCCCACCAAACATCACCCTTTGGGTTTACTTCTTCGGCCTTGATTTGGGCAAAAGTTTCACCCGAGGATTTGCGGGTCATATCGACGTCAATCCCGGTTTTCTCCTCAAAACTGCGGGCCATAAGTTGGCACCAATCTTCTTGGGCCGAGCAATATAAGTTGAGTTTACCAGCTGCCATTGCACCGCTTGCCGACAAGCCGGTAGCCAGCGCCAAAACGGACGCGGCGAGTGTATAATTACGCATGATTCCCTCCCAGGACGTTTTTAGTTTGTGTTCTTATGAAGGTAGGTTGCAACGATAGCGCTAACCTTGCAACCTTTTTTGTAACAGTCAGATGACAGGCCCGGCATCGCCAGCCGTTAGGTCAGCCGTGACAGCAGGTCCAAAAGCTGGGCGCGTTCAGCCGGGCTCAAAGGGTCCAAGGTGCGGGAGGATACGCGTGTGGCATCGGCAAGTCGGGCTGCAAGAAGCGCGTGGCCCGCCGGGGAAAGACCAATGATCAAGCGGCGGCGATCTTGGGTATCGGGGCTGGTTTGCACGAGGCCCTGGCGGACCAAACGGTCCACAACCCCTTTGACCGTGGCCCCATCCATAGCCGTGGCGCGCCCCAAGTGGTTTTGCGATTGCGGCCCAAGTTCGGCCAGCCGTGCCAGCACTGCAAACTGGGTTGTCGTCACCTCGGGGATCATGTCGGAAAACAAGGACAGGTGGCGCTGCGTTACCCGGCGCAAGACATAGCCGATTTGGTCATCCAAACGGTAGCCGCCGGGTGCAGGCAGATCATCGTGCAGCAAGGGGGGCGCTTTGGGTTTCACTCTTTCGAGATAGCGTCCGAAAGCCCCGCGCGCAACAGCGTTGACAGACGGCAGGTCGGCGCAGCACAGTGTTTGTACACAAACAAACTGGCGAGCGAGATGACCAGCTATTTGCACGCAGCAACTTTGGACGATGCCTTGCGCGCCCTTGGCCCGGACATGCGCATTTTGGCAGGTGGCACGGATATTTATCCTGCAACGCAGCAGGCAACCCTTGCGGGGGGTGTGATTGATGTAGCGGCCTTGCCGGGTCTGCGTGGAATTTCGCAGGTGCAAGATGGTTTGCGGATAGGGGCTTGCACCACATGGACCGATATCGCTAAGGCCGCTTTGCCACCTGCGCTGAAGGCTTTGCAACAGGCCGCCTTGCAGGTTGGCGGTACGCAAATCCAGAATGCTGGTACCCTGGGTGGGAATCTGTGCAATGCCTCTCCCGCTGCCGATGGCGTACCGCCCTTGTTGGCCGTCGATGCCGTTGTGGAACTGGTCAGCGCAGGCGGCATCCGGCAGCTTGCCCTATCAGCTTTCTTGCTTGGGCCGCGCAAAACGGCCCGGCAGGCGGATGAGATTTTGACCGCGATTCTTATTCCAAACGCCTCCCTTGCTGGCCAGTCCAGTTTCATCAAACTTGGGGCGCGGGCCTATCTGGTGATCTCAATCGCGATGGTCGCAGTGCGGATCACGGCAAAGAATGGCCGGATCAACCACGCGGCCTTGGCAGTCGGTGCTTGTTCTGCCACGGCGCTGCGGCTTGGCGCTGTTGAGGCTACGCTGATCGGCCGACCGATTACGACCGCAGCTGAAGCGATTGATGCCGCCGACGTTGCGGCTGCGCTTTCGCCGATGGATGACCTGCGCGCGACGGCCCAATACCGCACCCATGCTGCAACCGAACTGCTGCGCCGCGCAGTGGCCCAAACCTGCAAGGCCCTTGCATGAAAATTTCCCTAACCTTGAACGGTCAACCCACCAGCTTTGACGCCCCGCCCAGCCTGCGCCTTTCGGACGCGCTTCGCGAAAAGGCGGGTCTGGTTGGCACCAAGGTTGGCTGTGATGCAGGCGATTGTGGGGCTTGCACGGTGCTGCTGGACGGGGAGGCGGTTTGCGCCTGCCTTACCCCCGCCGCCCGTGCGCATGGGCGGCATGTGCATACGGTTGAGGCGCAGACCGACATCCTGACCCGGCTGCGCGCCGCGTTTCACCGACATGGTGCCGCGCAATGCGGTATCTGCACCCCCGGCATGTTGATGACTGCCAGTGCCTTTCTGGCAAACAACCCAGCGCCCACCCCCGATCAGGCCAAGGCAGCCTTGGGCGGGGTTTTGTGCCGTTGCACCGGCTATACCAAAATCATCACGGCGGTGTGTGATGCAAACCCAGCACCCGCAGCCCCGATGCCCAGCGCAGGCAAGGCAGTTGGCGCTGCGACCCCGCGCCTTGATGGGGCCGCCAAAGTGGCTGGTGACATTTTTGGTGCAGATCTGTGGCAGCCGGGTGGGCTGGTGGTACGAGCAATCAGGTCGCCACACCCATCGGCACGCTTTACCTTTGGCGACACAAACGCTTGGGCCAAAGCGCATAGCGCACAGGTTTTCACCGCCGCCGATATTCCGGGCATTAACCGTTTCGGCGCGATTCCCCCTTTTGCCGACCAACCCGCCCTTGCAGAAACGCATGTACGCCTACGGGGTGAGGCGGTGGCGCTTGTCGCACATGAAGACGGCAGCCCAGCGCCTGATTTGGTTGATTTTCCAATCACATGGCAGGTCTTGCCGCCACTTTTATCGCCTATGGCGGCCAGTGCGCATGATGCTGCACAAATTCACGAAGGCCGGGTAGGCAACACACTTATCAAAGGCGTTGTGCGCAGGGGTGATGTTGCCATCGCACTCGCCAATTCCGCCCATACGGAAAGCGCCACCATAGAGACTGCCTTTGTTGAGCATGCCTATATTGAGCCAGAGGCAGGGGCGGCCTGGATGGACGGTGACGTGCTAGTGATCCGCGCTTGTACCCAAGCGCCCATCATGGACCGCGATGAAACTGCCGGTGTTCTGGGCCTGCCGCAGGACCGTTTGCGCATTATCCCATCAGCCGTTGGTGGCGGTTTCGGTGCGAAACTGGATGTGTCGCTGCAACCGCTTATTGGTTTGGTCACGCTGAAAACCGGGCGGCCGTGCCGGATGACCTATACCCGCGCGGAAAGCATGGCCTCGACCACCAAGCGCCACCCGGCCCAGATGACCGGGCGCATTGGATGTGACGAAACTGGCCGGATAACAGGGCTGGAGTTTGATGGGGTGTTTGATACCGGCGCCTATGCCAGTTGGGGGCCGACAGTGGCGAACCGCGTGCCTGTGCATGCCTCTGGCCCGTATTTCACACCCAATTACAGTGCGGTCGCCCATGCGGTGCATACCAACAACCCAATTGCGGGTGCGTTTCGCGGCTTTGGTGTGCCGCAGGCTGCGATTTGGCAAGAAACCATCTACGACAAGCTTGCAGATAAGGTGGGGATGGACCGGCTGGAGTTTCGGCTGCTGAATGCGGTGCGCAATGGCAAAACGACCGTTACAGGGCAAGAGTTGCAGGCGGCAGGCATTGCCGAGTGTCTGGTCGCCCTGCGCCCCCATTGGCAACGCGCGCTTGCAGCGGCACAGAAAATTCCGGGACGCGGGGTTGGGATTGCGTCGTGCTGGTACGGCTGTGGCAATACCGGCTTGCCCAATCCGTCCACCATTCGGCTGGGGATCACGGCCCAAGGGGATTTGATGCTGCACCAAGGGGCGACCGATATTGGCCAAGGGTCAAACACCGTTATCACCCAAATCGCGGCCGATGCGCTGGGGTTGCCGCTGGCGCAGTTTCAACTGATTGGGCCGGATACGTTCCTGACCCCTGATGGCGGCAAAACATCGGCCAGCCGCCAAACCTATGTCACGGGGCGCGCGGCCCATGCGGCGGGTGCGGCCTTGCGGGCGGATATCCTGCGTCGGGTGAATATGGGGGACGCGGCGGTGTTGGTGCTTGATGCTATCAAGATCACGGCAAGCGAAAGCGGCCAGTCAGCCCAGATATTGCTGTCCAGCCAGACCCTTAACACCCAAGGTTACGCCTTGATGGCTGAAGAAACCTATGACCCGCCAACTACCAGCCTTGATGCCAATGGCCAAGGAACGCCTTATGCCGTCTACGGTTTTGGCGCGCAAATGGTGGAATTGCAGGTGGATCCTGACCTAGGCACTGTCAAACTGATCAAAATCACCGCTGCCCATGATGTGGGCCGCACCATCAACCCCCTGCTTGCCACCGGTCAGATAGAGGGCGGGATTGCCCAGGGGCTTGGTTTGGCTTTGATGGAAGAATACCTGCCAGGCCGTACTGAAAACCTGCATGATTATCTGATCCCCACCACAGGCGACATGCCCGAGATTGAGAGCCTGCTGATCGAAGTGCCCGATCCCCACGGCCCCTTTGGGGCAAAAGGGTTGGGCGAACATGTCCTTATCCCCACCGCACCAGCGATCTTGAACGCAATTCGCCACGCCACAGGGGCAGAAATTACCCGCCTACCCGCCCTTCCCCACCGCGTTTTGGCCGCGATGCAAAAGGCAAACTCATGACTTCGCATTTCATCTTGGCAAAAATACCTAATCCACCGGCGCACCCCCACACCGGCCGCAGAAAATTTGGCGCGCCATGACAACGCCTGAAAAAATCCGCTGCGATGCTTGCCCGGTGATGTGCTACATCGCCCCCGGCCAAACCGGGGCCTGCGACCGATATGCCAATGATGCTGGCCGCATTATCCGCACCGATCCTGTGGTGTTACTGTCCAAAACGCTTACCTCAGGGGGGCGCGTCGTTCCTTTTGCCAATCGTGACTGGGATGGTGATCCGTTCCCTGCGGATGCACAAATCACCGGTATCGGGTCTGGCACCACCTATCCCGACTATAAACCCGCGCCATTTATTATCTCATCCGAAATTGACGGGGCGGATATGGTCACGGTAGTGACTGAGGCGATCTTTTCCTATTGCGGGGTGAAGGTAAAAATCGACACCGACCGCTTTCTTGGCCCCGAAGGTGCCACCGTTCGCGCGCAGGGTGAGGCGATTGGGCATGTGACCACGGCCGAATATGGCAGCCAAATGCTGTCGCTTGGCGGGGTGCATCATCTGACGGGGGGCGAAAAGGCCGAAGGGCGCGCGACCTGTGCTGCGCTTTTGGCACTGTGCAATGCCGAAGCCGTAGCGCTGACGATTGACCAAGGCAGCACTGTGACAGTCCAAGCGGGCCACGCGCCGATTGTTGATGGCAAGGTTGAAAACCGCATGCGGGTTGGATGTGGGTCGGCCACTATCGGGATGTTCGCAGACCAATGGCAAGGCTTGGTGGAAGAGGTGGTCGTGGTCGATGACCATATCACTGGTGTCGTGTCTGAACATCAAGCAGGCAAGGTGCTGGGTTGGGCCGATACCGGGATCAAGATCCTTGGCCGCAGGTCTACGCCGGGCCGCTATTTCCGGGTGTCTGAGCCGGGGTTGGGCTGGGGGGGTACATCGATCAGTGACCCGCTGGAAATTCTTGGCCCTTGGAATGCCAAAAAGGGCGCGCGTGCAGGACTGCGGTTGCTGATGGTATCCACCACGGGTGAGGAGTTTGCCTATTTTGAGCTGGACGAGGACCTGACACCACAGCCCAAAGCGATCCCGGAGGCGCTGATGCCTTCGGTTAAGTTGATTGATGAAAACTGTGAGCCGTCGCTTTGTACCGTCTTGTTTATGGGCGGTGCTGGCGGGTCGTTACGCGCGGGCGTCACACAAAACCCTGTGCGTTTAACCCGGTCCGTTCAAGCGCGGCACACCCGCCTGACGTCGGGCGGTGCTGAGTGTTATGTTTGGCCGGGAGGTGGGATTACCTTTATGGTCGATGTTTTGCGGTTGCCGCCCGGTGCTTTTGGCTATGTGCCGACCCCTGCACTGGTGGCTCCGCTGGAGTTTACTTTGCCGCGCGCTGAGTACCTTGCGCTGGGCGGTCATGCGGCTGCGATTAAGACTTTGGCCGAGATGATGCGGGAGGGTGGAGAATATGCCACGGGCGCACGGATTGCCTCGGATCAGGAGCGCATGGGGTGAGGGGTCAGGTTTTTAGGTATTTATGCCAAGATGAAATCAGGGCGCTGGTTTGTTTGCAATGTGCGGGGCGCGCGCGATGATGGGGCCGCAGATTTCACGCCTTTCGGGGGATCGGTTGCATTTTCACCATGGGCCGATTGACCTGATCCTTTGGGCCGAGGGGGCGCAGACAGCGCAGGCGTATGCCCAAGCGATTGCGCGGTTTGAGCATGTTTTGGAAGAGTTGGTCGCGGATTTGGGTGATTTGCGTGATCCAGCGCCGCGCGTGTTCAATGGGGCTATCGCGCTAGCGATGGTAGCGGCGGTTGCACCCTTTCGGCCCGAATTTATCACCCCGATGGCGGCTGTGGCCGGGGCGGTTTCGGATGCGGTGTTGGCGGCGATGTGCCGTGGCACCGCGTTGACACGCGCCTATGCCAACAATGGTGGTGATATTGCTGTGCATTTGGGGCCGGGGCAAAGCTTGACTGCGGCAATGGTGGGGGCGGGATCGACGCAACTGACCTTGCATCACGACCAGCCTGCGCGCGGTATTGCGACGTCGGGGCGGACTGGGCGCAGCCTGTCGCGTGGAATTGCGGACAGTGTGACGGTGGTGGCCCGCAGTGCCGCGATGGCTGATGCGGCGGCGACCATGATTGCCAATGCAGTGGATTTGCCGGGCCATCCTGCCATCACCCGTAGCCCTGCGTGCAGTTTGAAGGCTGATAGCGACTTGGGCGAGATTATGGTGACCACAGGCCTTGGCCCTCTGACCCAAGCCGAAGTCGCAGAAGCATTGGAGAACGGTTATGCTGCGGCAAGCGGTTTTGCCAATCGCGGGCTTATTGCCGGGGCGGCGCTTTTCCTTCATTCTAAGTCACGGACCCTTGGCACCCTTAGCCTTGCAAAGGATATCGAATATGTATGACTTTACCTTGCGAAAAACCTTAGTGATTGTTGAGGATATCTTGCACGAAGGCGGGCCACCGCCCGGGACCACGCATCAGCGAGCGGCGATCATTGCCGTGGTGAAGAACCCATTTGTGGGCCGGTATGAGGCCACGTTGCAACCCGCGATGGAGGCGTTAAAACCGCTAGGACTGTTGCTGACAGACCGGCTGATTGCCGCGATGGGAGGGCGTGACGGGATTGATGGCTATGGCAAAGGCGCGATTGTGGGGGCATCGGGCGAGATTGAGCATGGTGCTTTATGGCATGTGCCTGGTGGTTATGCGATGCGCGAACGGCTTGGCACCAGCAAGGCGATTGTACCAAGCGCCATGAAGGTTGGCACCATGGCCGCAACGCTGGATGTGCCTTTGGGCCATATCAATGCGGCCTATGTGCGCAGCCATTTTGATGCGATTACAGTATCCATTCCTGATGCCCCGCGAGCTGACGAGATTGCCTTTATCCTTGCCATGTCGCGCGGTGGGCGGGTTCATTCGCGCATGGGTGGGCTGGAAGCGTGGGATGTTAAGGGCGAGGACGGTTTGCGCTGATGCGCAAGGGGCAAGCCATAGGGGCTATGGTAGGGGCAGTTTTGCCGGTGGCAGCGCTTGCCTGCGCCTTACCGCCATCGATTATTATGACGCTGCCGACCGGGTATTATATGCTGGGGGCGGCAGCGACTGTGGCCGTGACTGGGCTTCTGGCAACCACACCCCGGCTTGTACCCAAAATGACCGCGAGGGTGCTGATGACGCGGCGGGTTTTGGTGCCTGTTACTGTGTCTAGCTATGCCGCGTGGATCGTTTTGCTTGCGCTGGTGCTGGTCGGGTTTGCAGGTGCGCGTGACCCGATGCACAACCTGCTGACGCTGACTGTTTGGACCGTGATCTGGGTGGCCTTGCCGATGGGTTGCATGGTTTTTGGCAACCTGTGGAGAGCGATTAACCCGTGGACAGCGCCGATCCGGCTGACCCGTCGCATTCTTGGGCGGACGGGCGGCATTGGGTTGGCACGGTTTGGGCATTTGCCTGCTGTCATTGGGCTGTTCGGATTTTTTTGGTTCTACATCATTTCCATGTCGCCCGATGATCCCCAAACCCTTGCCATTGCCACCGCGACCTATTGGGTTGTGACTTTTGCCTTGGGCGTGGCCGAGGGTGAGGATTGGTTGGAGCAAGGCGAGTTCTTGACGACCTACCTTGGGTTTTTGTCCAAAATTGCACCGTTTTGGTTGGAGATGGGTGAAGATCGGGCAAGGTTGAAGCTGGGTTGGCCGGGGACGCAGGTTTTGGAGGTGCCGCCGCTTTCAGCATCGGCCATTGCCTTTGTTACGCTGGCGCTGGCGGGGCTTACGTTTGACGGGCTGAATGAGACCTTTTGGTATATGGGGCTGATTGGCGAAAACCCATTGGAGTTTACGGGACGTTCTGCCGTGATGGGGGTGAACAGCCTGGGATTGGTCGCAACTTGGGGGCTGACGGCGGTGACTGTTCTGGCGGCATTGCGGCTTGGCCCAATGCTGCAAACCGAGGCCGCTTTGGTCACGGCAGGCGGGCCTGCACCATCCCCCCCTCGCCCGAACCTGATGCCGGTTATGCTGTCTTTTTTGGCAATCGCTGCGGGGTATCATGCGGCGCATTATCTGACGACGCTGTTGACCGCCGGGCAGTATATGCTTGCCGCCTTGAACGACCCGCTGTTTCGCGGTGATGATTTTCTGGGCTTACCTGCCTTTTACGTCTCAATGGGGTTTTTGACGGATCGTTGGATGATGACGCTGATCTGGAACGCGCAATTCACGCTGATCCTTGGCGCGCATATTCTTGCGGTGGTCCTTGCGCTGCGGTTGACGCCTGTGGGGGCGCAGGCCCGTGTGCATTTTCCCCTGACGGTGTTGATGGTGGGGTATACGGTGCTTGGGCTTTGGTTGCTTGCCTCACCCAGTGGTTAAGCAAAACCATAGACAACTCGTTTGTATACGTTCATTCTTTACCTAAGGACAAACAATAAACAACGAAACCCCATTATCAATGAGCCCAACAGAAAGAGGATAGTGACATGACGAAACTGATCGGAATGACCCCCTCCCGCCGCAGCCTGCTGAAGGGCATGGCCGCAACCGCATCAGCGCTAGCGCTGCCGGGGTTTGTGCAGGCGCAAAGTTCGGCGCCCATCAAGCTGGGGTTTCAGTTGCACCGTACAGGCATCGGCGCTGCCTATGGCCGCTGGTATGAGCGGACGACGCAAGCCGCATTGAAGGTGATGAACGACCAAGGCGGGATCAATGGCCGCCCGGTTGAGGTGATCTTTGAAGATGACGGCACCGACCCAAAGCGTGGCGCAGAAGTGGTGGAAAAGCTGGCCTCGCAAGCGGGTTGTGATGCGATCTTTGGGCCGCTGTTTTCGCATGTGGTGATTGGGTCTGCCCCACGTGCAGGCGAGTTGCAGGTGCCGTATTTGGTCTGTTCCGAAGGGTTCCATGTGGCATCCGGCAAGCTGAACCGTTGGACCATGCAACCAGGGATAACCGATGTGCGCGCGCAGGTAACGGCGATGGCGCCGTGGGTGTCACAGAACCTTGGGAAAAAGGTGACCATGGTGTTCCCCGACTATGCCTTTGGCCATGACCACCGCGATTATTTCACCGCGGCGATCGCGGCACAGGGTGGTGAGGTGATCAAGCACATCGCCATTCCGCCAACAGAAACCAGCTTTACCCGCTACTTGCCGCAGATCCCCAAGGAAACCGAGGTTTTGTACCATGTTATGGTTGGGCCTGCCGTTTTGACCTTTGTTAAAGAATTGGGTGAGTTTTACGGCACTGGCGCGCGCCCTGAAATCTTTGGGTTTATTGACAGCCTTGAGGCGGTGGACACCGCGTCACCCGGCCTTGAGTTTCTGGAAGGCACCCATTTCTGGGAGGGTGATTGCCGCGTGAAACAAGCCGATGCATCGGAGCATGAAACATTCTACCGTGCGGCAGTGGGCGTGGATGACAATGGGGCGTCAATTTCGGATGGCAAAGATGTTGCGACCTATGCCCATATGTTTTCGTGTTGGGAAACCTTGTTCATGATCAAGGCCGGGATGGAGGCGGCGGGATACCAATCAACCGCTGATCGACAGAAGTTTGTCGAAGCGATTGAAGCGATGACAACAATACCTGCCAGCCAAGCGCATCCGCAAGGGGACAAGGTTTTCAATGGCAAGACCCATCAGGTCTTTGGCCATCAATTCATCAGTAAAGTTGAAGGTGGCAAGTTGATGCGGGTGCATACCACCAGCATTGAGGACGGGATGTACCCGGATGCGGTAGACTACACCACGATGTCGTTCTGATCGCCCAAGACAAGGAGAGGGGGCACTGCCCCCTCGTCGCTGCGCGTCTCACCCCCGAAGTATTTGAACAAAGATGAAACGCAAGGATTGTTGAATGGATTTCGGCCCGTTTTTGCTGTTGGCCTTGATGGAAGGCATGGTTATGGCCGCCGTCTTGGCACTGACAGCTGTGGGGCTGTCGCTGGTGTTTGGCGTGATGCGGGTGGTCAACGTGGCACATGGCGAATTTTTCATGCTGGGCGCTGTGATTGCATGGTTTGTGACGTACTATATGCCCGGCCCGCCTGCTGTCGGTTTTGCAGTGGCTTTGGTAGTTTGCCCGTTGATTGTGGGGGGGATTGCGGCGCTGTCGGATACCTTGATCTTGAAACGGCTGAAATACGACCCTGAGGCGACGATCGTTGCCACTATTGGGTTAAGCTACATCTTCCAGCAAGCGGCGCTGACGTTTTATGGGCCAGATGCTCGCCCGGTATTGGCGCCGTTTGATCTGCGCATTCAATTGCCTTGGTTCGGCTATTCTGGCTATAAGATCGCTGTTGTTTTTGCTGCCCTTGCGGTTTTGCTGGCGGTTTGGGTGTTGATGACCCGCACGCGCGCTGGGCTGATCATGCGAGCGACCCAGCTTGACCGTAACACGGCCCGCGCCTTTGGCATCAATGTTGACCGCGTTTATGCTGCCGTTTTTGCACTGGGTGCAGGATTGGCGGCGGTGGCGGCGGTGCTGATCGTGCCAATCCAGCAAGCGCATTATCTTATGGGGCATGACCCGCTGCTGCTGTCGTTTATCGTGGTGATCATTGGTGGGCTGGGGTCACTGCGCGGGACGTTGGTCGCCGCATTGGTGATTGGGTTGTCGGATGGCGTGATATCGGTATTCTTTTCCCCAACATTGGCGAAAATTATGGCCACTTTATTGGTCGCGATGGTGTTGGTGTTCCGCCCGCAAGGGTTGTTTGGAGCCAAGCCATGACCCGCGCGCTGACTTTGCATATCGCCGTTCTTGCGGCCTTGTTTGCAGCGCAATATTTGCTGCCGCCTTACCACCACACTAACATTGCCCGCATCATGGTGCTGGCGGTGTTTGCGATGGGGTATAATATCGCATTTGGCTATACGGGCCTGCTGTCGCTTGGCCATGCGCTGTTCTTTGCGGCAGGGCTTTATGCGACCGGCCTTGGGATTGAGCTGTGGGGGCTTTCGGCCGCACCTGCCTTGCTTTTGGGCTTGGTCGCGGGTGCCGCAATTGCGGCAGGGACGGGCGTGTTGGCGCTGCGGACTGGCGGCGTTAGCTTTATGATTGTGACGCTGATGTTTGCCCAAGCGGGGTATCTGACCATTCTGTATTTCGGCGCTTATACGCGTGGCGATGAGGGGTTTGTCATCACCCGCGCCGCCCGCAGCATTGGCAGTATAGATCTGTCATCTGACACTCCACGCTATTTCGCGGCGCTGATACTGTTTGGTGTGGGGCTGCTGGTAAACCTTGCACTGACCCGGTCAAACCTTGGGCGGTCCATGGTTGCGATGCGAGAGAATGAGGAACGCAGTCGCATGCTGGGCTATAACCCGTTTCGCGTGAAGCTGACCGCGCTGGTGATTTCCGGTCTTTATGCCGGGGCTGCGGGGGCGGCCTATGGGGTGCTATTTGGCTATGTTGGGGCCAGTTTTGCTATGATCCAATATTCCATCCTGCCACTGCTTTACGTCTTGCTTGGCGGGGCTGGCACCACGCTTGGCCCATTTCTTGGGGCGCTTTTGATGTTTTATCTGATCGACATATCCTCAGGCTATACCACCGCGCACTTGTTCGTGGTGGGGGCAGCGTTGTTGGTGTTGGTCCTGTTTGCGCCCAAAGGCATCCTTGGTTGGGTACGTGAGAGGGGGGCAAAATGGCTGCCATAATTCTGCCCGCACCCCTGTTGAAGGCGCGCGGTTTAACCAAGCATTACGATGGTATCAAAGCGGTAGAGGCCGTTGATTTTGACTTGGCCACAGGGCAGGTCCACGCATTGATTGGCCCGAATGGTGCAGGCAAAACCACTTTCGTCAGCCTGCTCTCGGGGCGAATTGCACCGAGTGCTGGCACTATTCAGTTTGATAGAGAAGACATTACCCGCCTGCCCGCCCATACCCGTGTGGCGCGCGGCATTGCGTATACGTTTCAAATCACCTCTATCTACGCCAATCTTCCGGTGTTTGATAACGTCGCCTTGGCCATTCAACGCAAAGGCAGCAAGCAGTTGCACGCCGACACGATGGCAGCCCTTGACCGTGTGGGCCTTGCCGACCGCGCCGATCAGATAGCGGGAACGCTGGCCTATGGCCACCAACGCCTGCTGGAAATTGCGATGGGCTTGTCGATGACGCCCCGACTGCTGATTTTGGACGAACCGACCCAAGGCCTTGCGAATTCTGAGATTGACGCCTTTAACGCCTTGATCCGCGAGGTGACGCCCCAAACCACCGTGCTGCTGATTGAGCATAATATGGATGTGGTGATGGACCTTGCAGACCAGATCACAGTGCTAAACTTTGGCGAAACGCTGGCCACCGGCACGCCTGCCGAAATTCGGGCCAATCCGGCGGTGCAAACTGCCTATCTGGGGGGTTAGCGGGTGCTGGAACTTTCCAATGTTGATGCGGGATATGGAAATGTCCAAGTACTGCGCGGCCTGTCGCTGATTGCGAAACCAGGCGAGGTGACCTGTGTCATGGGCCGTAATGGGGCAGGTAAAACGACGATGTTGCGCGCGATTATGGGCCAAATCACAGCAACAGCAGGGACCATCACCTTAAACGGCACTGCATTGCATACCCTGCCCGCGCATGAGGTGCCGCGCCATGGCGTAGGCTATGTTCCGCAAGGCCGCCGTTTGTTTGGTGAGCTGACGGTCGCGCAAAACATCGAAATTGGGCTGATGACACGGGGCAAAGGTACGCAGACCCGCGACTATGTGTTGTCGCTGTTTCCTCGATTGCGCGAAAGGCTGGCGCAGCGGTCGTCTACCTTGTCGGGCGGCGAACAACAAATGCTCGCCATAGCCCGTGCGTTGTGTCTGGAGCCCGATGTGCTGTTGCTGGATGAACCGACTGAGGGGCTGCAACCCTCAATGATTACCCTTATTCGCGATACATTGTTGACCCTGAAATCAACCGGGGTTGCGATTGTGCTTGTGGAACAGCGCGTCGATGCGGTGCTTGCGATGGCTGACCAGATCGCTTTTGTCACTGCAGGCAGCGTGGCAGAAACAGTGCCTAACATTGGGCTAAATGCCCGCTCATCGCAATTTCAAACCTATGTAGGGGTGTAAAAATGGTAGCCACCCTGATTGCAGGCGCAGATGTTGGCGGCACTTTTACGGACCTGGTCATCTTGAACCCTGCAACAGGCGAAGTGCGACTGGCCAAAACCCCCACCACGCTTGACCCGAATGCGGGCGGCCAAGCGGCAGGTGTTCTTGCCGCCCTTGACCAATCGCAAACCCCATTGTCCGACCTTGCGCTAATCGTTCATGGCACGACGACGACAACCAATGCGGTGCTGGAGCGTAAACTGTCGAAAACAGGGCTTATCACCACCAAAGGCTTTCGCGATATCTTGGAGCTGGGTCGCCGCACCCGCCCGAACGCGTATGGCATGACCGGGCAGTTTACACCTATCATCCCCCGCGATCTGCGCCTTGAAGTGGCTGAGCGGATGGACGCCAAAGGCCGTATCCTGACAGCACTCGACGAAGATGAGCTGCGCCAAAACGTTACAAACCTTGCTGAAATGGGCTGCGAATCGTTGGTAATCCATTTTCTGCACGCTTATGCCAACCCAGCGCATGAGCTTCGCGCCGCTGAGATTGCGGCTGAGATATGGCCGACAAAATACATCACCTGCGGCCACGCCCTTTTGTCAGAATCGCGAGAGTTTGAACGTGGGGTGACAGCAGCGGTCAATGCTTCAGTTCAACCGTTGCTTGAGCGCTATGTCGAGTCGCTTGCAAACGCGCTACGCGACAGGGGGTATGAAAACGACCTGTTGGTGATGAATGGCAATGGCGGCATGGTTCCCGCCTCGCAGGTCAGTACTGAGGCCGTGAAAACCGTGATGTCCGGCCCAGCCTCGGGCGTTATGGCTGCGGTGGCCACGGGGCGCCGGGCGGGCATTCCCAACCTCATCACCTATGATATGGGCGGAACGTCTACCGATGTGGCCTTGATAAAGAGCGCGCGCGCGCCGGTCTCAAACGAGATTGAGGTCGAATATGCAATGCCGATCCATGTTCCCATGGTTGATGTGCGCACGGTTGGCGCGGGAGGGGGGTCCATCGCACGGGTCGATGCGGGCGGAATGCTGCGGGTGGGGCCACAGTCTGCAGGCTCTGTTCCCGGTCCCATTTGCTATGGCAAAGGCGGCACGGAACCTACGATTTCGGATGCCAACCTTTTGCTTGGACGCCTTCCTGCCTCTCGTTTTGGCGCGCATCAGGCTGAACTTTCAGCCATATTCGAGACTAAAATAGGCAAACCCCTCGGCCTTGGCCCCGAAGCTGCCGCCGAGGCTGTGATCCGCATTGCCAATACCCATATGGCGGGTGCGATCCGCATGGTCTCGCTGTCGTTGGGGGCCGATCCGCGTGATTATGCGCTGTTTGCGTTTGGCGGCGCAGGCCCGCTCCATGCCACGGCATTGGCCGCCGAATTGGGTATTCCCCGCGTGTTAGTGCCTGCACGCCCCGGAATGACGAACGCTTTGGGTTGCGTGGTAGCTGATCTGCGGCACGATACTGTGCGCACGCTTAACCGCCCCCTGGATGTCGTAGACATGGGCGATGTTCACAGCATCTTAGCCGATCAAATCGCAACCGGAACGGAGCGTATTCATGCGGCGGGGATCAAGCTGACCCAAATTCAGATGGAACTTTCGGCTGATATGCAGTTTATCGGCCAAACCCACCTGCTGCGCGTGCCTTTGGCCAATGCCACGCCAACACGAGAAGATTTGCAGCAAAGATTTGAGGCCGCCTATCACGCGCGTTTCCGCGTAAACCTGCCAACAATTCGGGCCAATTTGGTGAACCTTAACACGTCCATAATCGGGCAGCGCCCCGAAATGGACCTGTCGCGCCTGATTGACCCTGCCGGACGTCATACTGTGGCGACCCCACAATCCACCCGACCCGTCTGGTTCAATGGCTGGGTTGAAACCCCGGTTTATTGGCGCGACCATCTGCCTTTAGACCTACACCTAAGCGGCCCTGCGCTGATTGAACAGATGGACACGACAACCCTTGTGCATCCCGGCTGTACCGTCACTTCCGACCCGGATGGAAACCTGATCATCACGGTGCCACATGTCTGAAACAGTTACAAATATGGCAAAAATTGACCCAATTACCCTTGCCGTGATCCAAGCGGGCCTACAGCAATGCTGCGATGAGATGGACCTAACCTTTAGCCGCGCCGCCTTTTCCCCAGTGATTGCCGAGGCTGATGACCGCTCAGACGGGATCTATTCTGCGGCCGATGGTGCGCTGATCGCCCAAGGCGCGCGGGGGTTGCCGGTGTTTGTGGGGACGATGCAGTTTTCCACGCGCCACATAATCGAACGCATTGCGTGTGGCGAAACCTTGCCACCTGAACCCGGTGATATCTATATCGTCAATGACCCCTATCTTGGTGGCACACACCTGATGGATGTGCGCTTTGCCATGCCGTTTTACCGCGATGGTGAAATATATTGCTGGTTGTCAAATACTGGTCATTGGCCAGATACTGGCGGCGCTGTTCCCGGCGGGTTTTCAGCATCGGCCACGGCGGCGGAACAAGAAGGGTTGCGCCTACCGCCTGTAAAGCTGTTCAAAAAGGCGGTGTTAGACACGGAAATTTGGTCGATCATCTGTTCAAACATCCGCGTATCCGAACAACGTATCGGTGATGTACAAGCCCAAGCCTCGGCCCTTTTGGTCGGTGCGGACCGCCTGAACGCGTTGTTGAACCGCTATAGCGACGCAACGGTTACAGCCGCCATTGCCGAAATTCGCACCCTTGCCGCAGCCCAGATGCGGGCCAAGATCGCACTGATCCCTCAAGGCAATTACAAATCGCAGGCATATATTGACAGTGATGGCGTGGTGAATGAGCCGTTGACGATTGCGCTAAACGTTACGCGTAACGATGATCGGCTGACCTTTGATTTTACCGGGTCCTCCCTGCCCTGTGCTGGGCCGATGAATTCGGTTCGTGCGACGACTTTTTCGTCGGTCTACCTTGCCCTGCGCCATATTTTTCCCGATGTGCCGCTATCTGCCGGCGCGTTTGAACCGCTAACCATCATCGGCCATGAAGGCACTTTCCTTGATGCTCATTATCCCCGCCCTGTGTCTGGTTGCGCGGCCGAGGTCAGCCAGCGCATCGCCGAGGCTGTGTTTGCAGCACTTGTTCAGGCACTGCCGGACCAGGTTACAGCGGCACCGGCAGGCACATCAGGCAATTTTGGGCTGGGCGGCCACGACCCCGAAAAAGGCCGCGATTTTGTTATGTACCAAATCTCGGGCGGGGGTTATGGCGGCAATCGCGACCACGACGGGCTGTCAAACGGTTGCTCCACCATAGGCATTTCCAAAGCGCCCCCCGTGGAGATTATGGAGCAAAGCTACCCCGTCCTCTATCGCCGCTATGCCTTGCACGAAGGGTCGGGAGGTGCGGGCCAGCATCGCGGCGGCTTCGGGCTGGATTATGAGGTGGAGCTGCTCCGCGGTTCGGCAAGGGCCAGCTTTGTGATGGACCATGGGCGCACCGGGCCACTGGGCGCGCTGGGGGGCGAGAATGGTGCCGTAAACCGCGTTGAAATCACGCGCGGGGGAGAGGTTTTTACCCCGCCGCACTTGTCAAAAGCCCAAGATATCGTTTTGCAGCCCGGTGATAGCGTTCGCGTCCGTACACCCGGTGGTGGCGGTTATGGTGACCCTGCGCTTCGCGACCCGGCCTTGATTGCTGAAGATGTGCGGTTGGGCCGCTATTCAAAGGACGAAGCTGACAGGCTGTTTCCGAAATCGGCAAAGTAGGGCGGCTAACCACGCCCTTTCAAAAACCGTTTGACCAGAACGTGCGTTCCAGTGTCCCAGATCAATCTTAGGTCAAAGCAAAGCGACCAGTTCTTTTGATAGATCAAATCTAGCCGCGCCTTGGCAGGCACGCAGATTTTGGCATAAACACAGTCAGTCTCAATAGCTGCTTGGCAAGCACCCAAAAGCCGTTCTTCAACCGCGTGATAGCGAAGGCTGGCAAGGCCGGTAATTCCAACCGGGCTTTGTAGAACCTGTGCGTAAAGTTCGGGGAAGCGTTCGACATACGCCCGCAGCGGGGGCCGGGGGCCAACAAAGCTCATATCGCCTTTCAACACGTTCCAAAGCTGCGGCACTTCATCCAGCCGCGCCCGCCGGATAAACCGGCCCAGCTGTGTAATCCGGGTAGCCTTGTCACCACCTGAAAGGCCCGAATCGGTGGCGAACACAGTCATCGTTCGTGACCTGCCCCCCGAAAGTTCCCTCAATCTGATGTAGAGTCTGCCCAACCCTGAAGGAGCAGACGAATGAGGAAAAGCCGTTTTACCGATGCGCAGATAATCGGGATGATCAAGGAACAGGAGGCG
>Ga0209390_10001073_pt1 | contig 54035 bp, 56 predicted proteins | sample BON01_FD_187212 | JGI IMG/M metagenome (GOLD analysis project Ga0209390, IMG submission 187212) | Freshwater microbial communities from Lake Bonney liftoff mats and glacier meltwater in Antarctica - BON-01 (SPAdes) (version 2) | ecosystem: Environmental > Aquatic > Freshwater > Ice > Glacier...
CTCGCCCCTCGCCACTCGCCACTCGCCACTCGCCACTCGCCACTCGCCACTCGCCACTCGCCACTCTGTGTGCGATCAACCGTATTGAATCCTCCCGTTAATCCTGAAAAATCTTGTCCATCCTGTTTAGTTCGAAACTGATCTCTAACGTTTCCTTAAAACTCGCTTTTCCGCTCCATCCAGACTAATTTAATATTATGAAATCAGAGTTCACAGCAATCATCGAAACTGCGCCTGAAGGCGGATTCTGGGGGATCTGTCCGGAAGTTCCCGGCGCGAACGGCCAAGGTGAGACAATCGACGATACCAAGCAGAGCTTGATCGAGGCCATTGAATTGATTCTGGACGACCGCCGAGCGGATATCTCCCGCGGGTTGCCAGATGATGCCATACAAGAGAAGATACTGGTTGGATGAAGCGTCGCGACCTCGAACGCCAGTTGCGAATTGCTGGGTGTTTCCTCAAGCGGGAGGGAGGCAACCACTCGATCTGGATAAATCCCAAGAACGGAACTACGGAGGCAGTGCCACGACATAACGAGATTAAGGAGCCTCTTGCGAAAAAAATTTTGAAACGACTCGACGCAGAATGAATTCGGTGGATTCGTTTTGACAGAGCGTTGGCGCATGGGATTGCGCGATACAAACGAAGCGAACTAAACATGATTTGCAGGATTCTGAGGATTTACAGGATTATACAGATGCGGGTTGTTCGGATGAAGTTGGAGAAAGCAGAAATCTGAAAGCTGAAAGCTGAAATTGGTGAGGATCCGATGGCGCTGTCTATGCCAGTCAAAAATCCCCGCCTGCATCTAGGGAATTCAAAGGTGATGGGTGGCGAGTCACGAGTGGCGAGTGAACTCCACTGAATCCGCATCGCATATCCCGTTAATCCTGCAAAATCTTGTCCATCCTGTTTAGTTCGAAACAAATCTTTCAGCTTTCAATTTTCAGCTTTCCGTCTCCCCCTGTTTAGTTGGAATTTACCTTTCAACTTTTCAGCCTCTGTTCCAGCATCGTCTCATGAGCATCCAAGAAACAGCGCAAGCTATCGCGAATCGCCTGTTACGTGAGCTTCCGGCAGAGGAGGTTTGGCTCTTTGGTTCCCTGGCGCGCGGTGATGCGGGTCCTGATAGCGATCTGGATCTCCTTGCGGTGACGCTTGAATCGTCACAAACGCGCTACGAACGTGCAGTATCAGCCCGAAGACTTGTGTCGGATTTCCACGCTCCAAAAGACATCGTCGTTTTAACTCGCGAGGAGTGGGAGAAAGACCTTCGAGTGCCGTCCTCGCTTTCCAGCACAGTCCTTCGAGAAGGCATTCGACTCCACCATGCATCCTGATTGGTTGGAACATGCGCGGATCTGGCTCGCCAAGGCAAATTCCGATTTGTCCACTGCTCGCATTCTCATTGAAGGTACCGAAAAACACTATGATACCGGTGTTTATCACTGCCAGCAGGCTGCAGAAAAATCCTTGTAGGCCTGATTAACCGCGCAGGGCGTCATTTTTCCTAAAACTCATATTCTGGAGACACTCTTGGACTTAACTCTGGAATCGAACCCGCAATTTGAAAAGTATCGAAGTTACGCAGAAGAGCTTACGCCCCTGGCCACGGAATTTCGTTATCCCGGAGACATTTTCGACCCTTCGACCCTTCGACCCTTCGACCCTTCGACCCTTCGACACGACAGGCCGAACATGCGTTCGCCATGGCAGAACAGATATTGATGTTTGTGAAATCGCTGATCGAACCCGAGAAGTAGCCATCTTTGAACCACAAACGAAGGTTTCCCAGAGACATGAGGACGAGTTGACTCGCTCAAAGGTTGAACGGTTGAATGGGAATTCAGACCACTGATTGCACGGAAGGTCCTGAGCAACCAGCAACCGCTGCCCCCCTCCCCTTTCAGCGATTTACCCAATCAACGCTTCAACCGGGAATTCATGCATTTCCACCATGAAGAGCATGAAGAGCATGAAGGGATTTCTTAAGACAGAATGGACAGAATTTTCAGAATGATTCCGATGCGGGGCGTTCGGATGAAATCCGAACGGAGGACCGACGACTCCTCGAGCCACTCGCAAACCGGTTTGCAGATGGCCCGATGAGTCGCCGATCCCGGTGATTTTCCGAATCAAAAAAACCGCCCGTATTCGAGAATTAAAAAATCCCTCACCATCCGCAACCCATCCTGTCATCCTGTCAAAAAAAACCGCATCGTCTCATCCCGTCAATCATCACAATCGCGTCCATCCTGTTTAGTTCGAAACCCGCATCCGCATCCCATTTCAGCTTTCAGCTTTCAGCTTTCAGCTTTGCATCCCCTCCTCCGTGACTCTGTGTGCGATAAATCGCATCGCAACTTTTTCATGTCCTTCATGCCCTTCATGGTGAAACGCATTCTCCTTAAATATGTCCAAATGACGGACCGACCCCTTTTTTCCTTTTTTCGTGGCCAGCCGGGCCTTGCGCTCCAGAGCAAAAAAATCGGGGTTCGCCGGCACGGGCACGGCCCGCAGAAGAAGAAAGGCTTGCCAGCCATCCAGAAATCTCAGACCAATACCCCGTCAGCCAGTCCCGCAGAGTTTTAATAATTTAACGGAAATAAAAATTCCCACGATGATGTTCGGTATCCCCGGAGGCTCAAGGCTCATTCTGATCGTTTTTTTGGGCTCACCCATTTACGGCGCTGAGTTGACGCTCGTGGCGCCCTCTCCAACGCCTCAATCCACGCAAGGTATCAGCTCAAACCCAGCGGCTGCGAATGCGAGTCCGGGAACAGGGGAACTCCAAAAACTGATACTCGACATGACGGGTATTCATGATGACCACGGCGTGCGCGTGGGAGGAGTCTGGCTGGGGAATTCGAACTGGCTCATGTCGGGGGGAGCAGAACCAGGAAATGTAAGTTGGAACAGCGCGTTTATTACCGATCTGCTCGTTGATCTCGAAAAGCTGACGGGTTGGTGGAAGGGCGCCGACCTCGGCATTCAGTTTCTCCAGTTTAATGGTCAAAATACAAACGGCGCCGCTGGAAGTGTGTAGGGCTACAACAGCCTACCCGGACACCGCCCACTGGACCGGCAGAGCTATACCAACTTTGGGTTTTTCAGCGGTTTCTAGATGGCAAAGTATCGGTTCGTGTCGGCAAGTCACTGCCCAATGTGGATTTTGGAAATGTGCTTGAGCCAGTGGCCATCACGCAAACGGAACTGATCATTCCTGCCGTCAGCGGGCTTCTCTACACGCCGGTCTTTGTGAACCCCTCGATGCTTGGAGTCATTCCTGGCTACTACAACTCAGCCTGCGGGGTGACACTAGGATTTTATCCAGTGGATTGGTGGTTTTTGAAATACGGGTTTTTCGATGGCAGCCTCGCTGCTGGAATTCAGACGGGCCTGACAGGACCGCATTTCAATGGTTACTACTTCAATATCTGGGAAACCGGACTTACCTGGCGCGTTGGTCCCAACAAACAACCCGGAAAAATTGCGGTAGGCTATTGGGACCAAACGGGACAGCTCAACGGACCGAACGGCATTTCAGAAAATGGAACCTCCGGAATTTATCTCTATGGCTCCCAGCGGCTGTGGTATCAGCATCCCGGAAAAGATACCTCGGGCATCTCGGGGTTCTTCCAATTTGGCGTCAATCAATCAAATACGCTTCCAGTAAATCAATACTTCGGCACCGGACTCACCGCATTCGGGCTTGTCCCGGGGCGCCTCAAAGACTCTACCGGCATCGGCATGTCATGGGCTTGGCTGAATCCAAATGTCACCAACCGCTCCAGCGAGCTGATGTTCCAAACCTATTACCAAGCCAATATCTGGCAGAGCGTCTACCTCGAGCCTGCCATCAGCTACATTCCTACACCAGGAGCCAGCTCCAGCCTTGGCGGCGCTTGGGCCTCGACACTCCAGATGACAATTCTTTTTTGAGATCGATGCGGCGATCACAGCATCAGACAAGAGTGTCAGTTTCCTTGGGGCACAGCGTTAGCAGCCGGTCCCAGATTCAAGCGAAGCTGGGTAAAGATCAGCCTCTTCAAGAGTATACTCTTTTTTTGGAACTACCAAAACCCAGCTCGACACGAGAGTGGGAGTAGCGCTGTTGTCAGACCAAACATTGACCCGAAAATATTTTGCATTTGGCGGCAGAGTCACCTCGATTTTGCCCGGATTTTCCAACTGAAAATCTGGTTTTTTTGAGACTTGATTCTTGGTATCATTGCCCTTGGCGTTAAGTTCCTGAAGTGAAGATGCCCACTCAATCCCGATAGAAGAACCCGCGTTTTTACTGGGATAGCCTGTTTGATTATCCATCACTATGGTATCTGCGACGACAGATGTGATGGCAAAAAGTAAGAGAAGAATTGCAGTTTTCATGATGCCTCGATGGTTAATAAATGATTTCCCCTGTTTGGGGTGCGCAGGGAGCTGAGCGGTCAGGAGTGGGCGGGTTAAAAGGCATAGCGGCGGGCTGGCATAAAGTCTGGATTTGACTTTTCCCCTTAAAAATATTTTTCGGGATGTGGACGCTCACGTTTTTAATTTCGTTTACAGCCTCGGTGATATCAAAGCTCCCTACCATACTTAAAAACTGAAAAGCCTCTTCTTTGTTAAACCCTTGGAAGCGGACTAAGAAATCGATGGCATTTGAGGCAGCAAGCCGCATAGCTTCGAGCAGATCAGTGTTGAGCCCAACGAATATCCAATGCGTTGTGTTCTCGATGATGGGCCAGCTGAGGACATCTTGCCCATTTCGGAGTGATTGATCGAAGACCGCCTTTGCTTGAAGATCTTTTCGCACAAAAAATTGCAGTTTGATGGACTCGTAAGATGTTTCTAATGCCGTCACATCGATTTCCCCATTGCTCTGCATGGCATGGGAATCACCAGTCCAAACAAGCGCCCCTTTGTGAAAGACCGGTAGAAATATAACTGTTCCGACTTGAAGGTCTCTTTGGTCTAAATTGCCGCCGAAAGGACCCGGTGGGACAGAATTAAATTGATTGGGGGCGGGTTGTCCCGCACTAGCTTGTAAATCGACCGGCCATCCAGTGGGCCAATCTGAAGGGGGGCAGACACCGATGACGCCCGGAAAGGGCTTGAGGTGAAAACAAACACCAGGCGCAAATTCAGTGGTAAGTGATTTTTTATCAAACAAAAAGTATTGAATTCTTGGCTTCGAAAAGTCTGTAAATATCCCTTGTGAGGGACTCAAGAAGTTGTAGCCAAAGTCATTTAATTGAATGTCTAAGATATGGATTTCAAGCACATCTCCTGGCTCAGCCCCCTCTACATAAACGGGACCGGTCAGAGAATGCATCCCACGGCTCCTTTGAATTTGGTGGGCTGTATAGAATTTTGCTACGTCCGCTGGTGTTGTTTTATTAAATGCCATTTCCTGAAGGCAGCTATTCCAGGTGCCCAGCGCTACGGTGTCGCCATTTTTCACTTTCACTATAGGCTGCCTGTTAGTTTCAAATAAACCTAGTACTACACTTTCTTTTGTCGCAGGCACTCGATGATCAGCGCCAAAGATCAAATTGATAGAAAGCGCATAGATGAAAATAATTTTTCGCATAACTTTAGCTCGATTCAATTATATTATTACGATATGTCAAACGGGAAATTTTTATTTACGTTAAATGGTTAAAACTCTGCATGGCAGGCTGACGGGCTTTTGTTAGGCGATTTCGTGTGGGCTGGTGAGCCTTTTTTTGGCTCTATAAACAAATCTGTGGGTCAGAAGAAGACTGAGGAGACGAATCGAGGAGGTCAGACCGTTCATTGATTCAAAAATCGGTAATCTGTCCTGCTGAAACCCTCGAAAACGTCTCTCATTGAAAAGGTTTCGCTCCCGCTATTTCACATTGCCCGGGCGGGGAGGTGTCGGATAACGGGAGAGGATAGCGAGGCAATTAAGAATCGAATACGAGGGAGCGATTTATCATGTGATGAGTCGGGGCGATCGGCGGGAGCCGATTTTTGAAGATGACAAGGACCGAGAAACGCTTTTAAAAACGCTAGCTCAGCCTACAACAAGGCCGAACAGCAAGAAATCTAACGCTTAGGGAATTAGAGACGATGAAAAAAATGCATCCCGTGAAGGCAGAAATCGCACGAAGACTCCGAAAAGAAACAACCATGACATGGGCATGGATCGCCCCACGACTTCACGGCGGCTCCCCAAGCACAATGATCAGCACAGTTTATCAACTGGAACTATGAAATGAGAATAGCGGGACCGAACCCTTTTCTCGATTTGGTCTCAGGGGCGATAGAGTTGGATGGGTATGATGGATTCATACAACTCGAAATCTGGATCGGTCGTATAAATAGAAAACTTTCGCTTAACAGCCATCGCACAGATTAGAAAGTCAATAGGGGAACCTTGAATACCTTTCGAGCGACAAGCATTACAATATCTTGCAGCTGTTGTATGATCTTCGTCGTCCGCAAAAAACAGCGGAAGTGCCTGAGTGGTATTACCGACGCGCTCAAAGTGAGCGGGTAACTTGATACCAGAAAGAAGCTCTTGGCGAACGATTCCAAAAAGCGCCAATTCGTTTGAATCGATCAACCTCGCTACGTTAAGTGCAACATCATTTTGTGTGTCGATGGTGCGTCTGAGAAACTGGGATAACGCTGAAGTGTCACAAGCAATCATAGATCCTTCACTCCGCGCAGAGCCTTATAATCGTAGTCCTCGAAATACTCGATTTGCCCTCGAAGTTCCAAAAGTTGTCGCCGGAGGCGACTCTGGATGAACTCTTTGAGGGCTTCATTCACGGTTTCACGCTTGGTAGATAAGCCTGCCAACGATTTTGCTTGCTCAAGCAATGACTGGTCTATCTGTAAATTGCTTGCCACACACGAATCCTACACATGACAGATGTGCACAGCAAATGATTTTTGTTTCATGATCAACGTCCCCGGGCGGTGAACGGGATTTTTGGTTTATCGATTCCAGAGCTGTGACAACGCGGCGAGGTCTTCCTTTGCCTTGGCGACACCCATCTTAGCAGCGACAGCCATTTCCTTGGGATCCAGGAAATTTGTGCCTTTGGGCGGGTTGGCAAACGTGACAAAAACTCCGCTGCCGCTTTTTCGGACGACGTCCAGTTCCTCCTCGATGGGCGCGTGAAACGGACTGAGTTGCGCGTATTGCGGATCTCCGTTCGAGAGAGCGATGACGACGACGCGCTTGGCGCCGGCCATGAGATCGGCGTGCGTGCCTGAGCGAGAGACTCCGCCGTCCATGGCGACGTGATCATCCAGCCATGTTGGACCGAAAATGCCTGGCAGCGAGGAACTGGCGGAAATGGCATTGCGGATTGGGATGCCGCTATCGGGGTAAACGACAAGCCGCTTTCCCGTGTAACAGTCAACAGCCGTGGTGTGCATCGCGGGACTTGGCCAATCCATCGGCCCGATGATTTGTTGAATCGCGGTCTGGTAGTCCTCGACCGGCGCGTTCTTGGCCGCCATGGCGACCCGGCCCAATTCCTTAATGGCCTCCGGATCGTGGCTCTTCGTCGCGGACTGCAGCTCTCGCGCCCGCGTCTGGCTCGCAGCTCCGGTATTTACTACGACGAGCTGGGACATGTATTCGGGATTTTCCGCAAACCACTTGAAAATGTTCACCCCTTGGGCCATGCGTCCGCTGGTCAACAAGGTTCCCAACGCCGATCCCGCAGACGTGCCGACGACCGCATCGGCAATGCTAAAATCCACCCCGCCTTCAGCCAGAGTAGTAAAGTAGGCGAGCTGCCAGGCCACAAACCATTCGCCGCCGCCGCCGAGAACAAGTGCCCGCTCCTTGCCGCGGCCAATCGGATCGGGAGCCGGGTAGGAAACCACGCGGACTCCAGTCCCTGCTGCGGCGCTGACGGCGGTTTCATGAATTTTATTATCGGCCATGGTGTTTATAGAAAATGCGAGAGCAAGAACAACTGCTGCGGCGCGGACGGCGCAGCATTTCTGGAGGGTTGGAGCGGACGGGGAAGTCATTTGATAGGTGGGAAAAGATTAGTGGGCGTTACCGAATGTCACCATTAAATGTGCACACGGGCACGCTGTTGTTTCGTCTCGCCGCGGCGACGTTTGGATTCCACCAGTTTCCGCTTGGTGCTTCGAGATCGCTTGGCCTTTTGCCGCCGTGTTTTGGAGAGTTCCGCCAGACGCTCCTGACGCTTCTCCTCCCGCTGCTTCTCGAAGACATCCAGCAAGCGCTCCAGCGCTAGCTTCCGGTTTTGAAACTGCGAGCGGCTGTCCGAGGCCGTCACGGAAACCCCCGTGGGCACATGCCGGATCGTACATGCGGTGCTCACTTTGTTTACGTGCTGGCCGCCCGGCCCGGACGACCGCGCAAAAGTCTCCACGAGATCCTCCGCGCGAATGCCAAGCCGAGCCATGCGTTCCTCAAACATGAGATAAGTTTTATGGTAAATTACCATTTTCGCAAGACCGGTAATCACCTGCAAGCGTGACGCCGAGTATCCTCGATCGAACAGCTTCTATTGACGGAGCCGGGATTTGGCATTCCATTGCCATTTACCATGCATGGCCTCGTTACCGCATTGAATTTACCGGACCTCTGGCAGCAGGAAGCCACGCGGATGCTGGCTTCGGGGTCCGATGTAATTGTCAACGCGCCGACCGGTGCCGGCAAAACGCGTGTCTTCGAACTGCTTATCGAATCAACACAGGCGGTGCGGCACGGCCAGGCGGTGTTCACCGTTCCGACGCGTGCGCTGGCAAACGACAAATGGCGGGAATGGCAGGCCCGGGGATGGAATGTCGGACTGGCTACCGGAGACCGCGCGGACAACGTCCATGCTCCGGTGCTCGTTGCCACGCTGGAGACGCAACGTGAGCGAATCCTGTCCGGCCGGGCGCCGGAGGTACTGGTGATTGATGAATACCAGATGGTTTCGGATGTGAAGCGCGGGCTGAACTACGAACTAGTGCTGGCATTGTTGCCAGTCACGAGCAGGATCTTGTTATTGAGCGGCAGCGTGCGCAACCCTGGGGACATTGCGGACTGGTTGCGGCGACTGGGGCGCCACGTGGAAGTCGTCGAGGTCAAGGATCGTCCGGTGCCCCTCGACGACTTTCCCGTCGAGCAGTTACCGCGCGTCCCGGATGCCATTCAAGGATTTTGGCCAAGGTTGGCATCTGCCGCCCGCACGGCAGGTCTCACGCCGTTGCTTGTTTTTGCTCCCCGGCGAGCGGACGCGGAAAAGATCGCTAAAAAAGTCGCTGAGGGCCTGCCTATGTCCCCTCCCCTGAACCTGCCCGAGAGCGTGGACAAATCCGTGGGCCGGGATCTTGCGAAACTTCTTCGGCGCAGGGTGGCATTCCACCACAGCGGCCTCTCGTATGAGGCACGAGCAGGCTGGATCGAGCCGCTAGCAAAAAATGGACATCTGGACGTGATCGTAGCAACGACGGGGCTTGCGGCAGGTATCAACTTTTCCGTGAGATCTGTGTTCGTGGCTGAGACAAAATATTTTGATGGTCCGTATCAACGGGAGTTGCGGCCCGATGAGCTGCTGCAGATGTTCGGGCGGGCGGGTCGCCGGGGCATCGACACGCGCGGCACCGTGCTCGCAGGTCCCGAATCTCCCCGGCTTTTGGATGCCGCGCCGCGCCAACTCCGCCGGGTAAACCAAATCGACTGGCCGACGCTGCTGCGGGTAATGGAGGAGGCAGCCAACTCGGGTGAACCTCCGCTGGATGCCGCTGCAGATATTTGCACCCGGTTGTTTAGTAAGCAGTCGATTCACCTTGGCATTGAAGAACGTCCGGAATCTGACGTCGTTGATTCTACGGAAACGCCCGGACGCTTCGAGCCAACTCGCGAGGAGATCTTCGGCAGTGATAACGTCTGGCGTGCGCGCGGAGAAATGCGTTCGTCTGAGGCTCCACTCGCCGCCGCATATTTGTATCACAAAGACCGCTGGCAAAGAGCCCTCCGGGTGGCCGCGGTGGTGGCGCCGCTAGGCCCCGGGCGGTTGTGCAAGCTCCTGCAACCCGACGGCACGTTTGACTACGGCAAAGATGTCGGCATGGCGCGGCTGCTGCCCAGCGGAATGCTTGCGCCTCACCCCTGGCTGCGCAAGAAGCTCCATCTTGATGCGAAAGAAGCATTCTCATCGGCAGATTTTTCCAGCATCATTACCCCGCTCTTGGCTGAGTATCTTCGGCCGGGCAAACCAGAGCCCCTCCTCATCCGCGACAAGGAGGTGAGTGTGCGTCTGACGTTTCACGATCACCGGGTTCCTGCCTGGATCGACCCAACTGGCAAGGCACTACTGGACCCACCCAAAAGGCGAGCAACGATCCTGCGCGAAACCGGGTATCGCGGAGCAGGCGACTATTCCATCCAGCCACGGGCAGGGTCCGCGTCACACGCTTGGCGGAAATTGGGATTGGTGGACGAGCATGGTGTGCCTACCGCCAGAGGAAGAATTTCCAGCCGATTCCAGGGAGGCGAGGGTCTGGTGATCAGCGCAGCGCTGGAGGATTCGGGATACGAAATTGCGGATCTGGTGCTGCATCTTGCTAATATCCGTGGTGGCCACCGATTTGAGGAATTTGCGGGAGGAGCAAGTGATCGGCTTGCGTTCGCCTCGCGCTCGGCACTCGGACATGTCGATCACGAAGGCTATCTCGTCGCTGGGCTCTGCCCCGGTTACGGTGAGGGAACATCAGAAGCAATCGAGAGATTTCGATCCCAAGGAATGACGGGCGTTCGGAATGTGACGCGGGAAATACGGAATGGAGATGTCGAGCGTGCCATTTTAGAGTGGCTGAGTTTGCTGCGGCATGTGGTTCACGCGCCGGATCCCAAGGCCCCTCGATGGGCGGAGTTTCAGTCAGCCGCCCGTTCCGCGCTCGATAGCCAGCCGAATCGGACATCCGACTTTCAGCCAGCGCTTCCCGCGCGGCTGATGCAGCGTGCGGAGCCGCGAGTGCCGACCCGCAGTCGGTTCTGACATACCGGCTCGCTTTAATAAACGACATGCACGGGAGTCCCGTGGGATGCGTTTGCGAAGTAGATCTCAGCCATTCGATCTGGAAGGCGGATGCAGCCATGGGAGTCCGCAAATCCAGGCAAAAACCCGGCATGCATCCCGACCCCGCCATGAATCCTCATAAAATACGGCATTTTTGCCCCCTGAAATCTCCCGCCCGCCGGCATCCGGTCTTCGCGAACACCCACATTGGCGACCAAGATATTGCCAGCGCCATCGACGTAGTCGCCGTACAAGTTCGATCTGTGGTTTTTATTTTTCTGAGTGACTCGAAAACTCCCGGCAGGTGTTTTGTAACCTTCCCGTCCCGTTGAAACCGGGGCAACCCCTACGAGTTTGCCGCCTTTGAAAAATTTTGCCTGCTGCGAAGTCAGGTTAATCTCAATCGACGCGGCGCCACCGACGCCGTTGCCATCCCACCACGATTGCTCCTCAGCAAGTTTCGCCGCAGCCAACGACGATGGGCGCGAAATCACACTGCCATTCGCTCCAAGATACCGGGTGGCATAGCGGTCCCCGGTGACAGGGGGCGTTGGCAGCGACGACTTCGTGGTTGAGCATCCAGCAAAAAAACTCACCGTTAACGCCGCAACGCCTATTAGGCACAGGGCGCGGGACCAGAGGAGAGAATCGGCTGTCATCTACGAAAGGATTTATCCGTTCGTCAGGGCGATTCGTCAAGCGTTCGCACGGATGCATCTGACGTTCATTGGTCGGACAAGGTTGCGGTGACTCGAAATTCTGGTATGCACTTGATTCGACTAATTTTATGCCAACCTACGAATACGCCTGTTCCAAATGCCGGAAGCAATTTGAGATTTTCCAATCCATGAAGGACGACGCCTTCAAAACCTGCCCGGAGAGTCAATGCCGAATGAAAAAATGGGGTAAGGGCGATGTGAAGCGGCTCCTCGGGGCCGGGGCCGGATTGATTTTCAAAGGGTCGGGATTTTACATCACGGATTACCGCAGCGAGGGATATAAACAATCCGCTAAGTCAGAATCCGCTTCTGCCAGCGAAAAGAAATCTGAGAGCAAACCTGCGGAATCCAAACCGGCAAGCACGGACAAAAAGCCGAAAAAGCCGACAGAGTAATACCATTTTTCCGCTCATCGTAGATCACAATGCGCGCTAAAAAAAATCAGGGCCTAAGATTCGGCAGCGTTGTGGCTGCGCTGATCCGGTTGGCCATCGTTGGGGCCGTTATCGCAGCCATTGCATTGATGCTCCAACGTCCAGACCTGCCGCCAGCACCCGAAGCCACGGGTGGCGGCACGCCAGGGGCTCTGGTCTCACTGCTCTCCGACGCGAGAAGCAATACGGAGTCAGGCACCATGGTGGAGATCCCATGGTCGCTCGTCAATGGGGTGCTTGCTGATACAGTGAAAACCGCAACGGTCGAGGGCATGCAGTTTCTGCCGATCAAGATTGAGCGCTGCTACATCCAAGGAACCGACGCTGACAGCGAGATCATTGTCGAACGCAGCTTATTTGGAATGTCGCTTGTGTCTCGGGTGGTGATAGCTCCGGAAAAGACAGCTTCGGGCTACACGCTTGCGGTAAAGGATGGCGCAATTGGCTGCCTTCCGCTTCCTGGAAAGTTTGTGGTGATGATTGATTCTGCAATCAAGCAACTCCCTATGCCGTTTTCTCAAGAGCTGGATATTTTGAGCCGAGCGAATGTGATCGAAATCTCGCCGGAATCGCTGGTCGTGGGATTCGGTCCGAGGTAATATTACACGTGTCCCAAAACCTCCCAGGCTCCCGATTTTTGTTGCCTCTCGCGGCCGCGATCGCCATCGGAGGCGCGACTCTTACGGCCGCCGATCCCAAGCCGCCGGATCCTGTCGGCCGTACCGTGAGCGAGAGTCGGCAGTTCCTGGTTTTCTCCAAAGAGTCGGCACCTCGGATGCAAGTTTCGCGAGACTTGGAGGACATCAAGGGATCGGTGATGCAGTCATTGAAAATCCGGGACGGCTGGAAGATGCCGATCCTCGTGAATCTGGAAGCCGATCGCCCCGCCCGCCAGAGGCGCCCAGAACCTACGTCCATCGAATTTCTGGAAAGCGAGGGGGATAGCCTGCGCATTCAGATCAACGTTTTCGACCCGACGTTTATCCAGACGCCAGAATTTCAAGTCGAGGTGGTCCGTGCTATACTACTGGAAATTTCCTACCGAGGGACCCCGATTAAGGCAGGACGTGCATTTCAATATCCTCCGGATTGGATTGTGGAAGCCCTACACGAGCGCCTGCGCGTCCAAAAATCGGGCAGCAAACCTGCAGCGTATTCGTCGCTGCTGTCAGCAGAGTCTCCACCGGAGTTGCGGGATTTTCTTCGGCTCCGGCCCGGCAGCCTGGATTCCACATCACGCACGCTCTATCGCGCGCAATCTGCAGCGTTGTTGGATGCCCTCCTGGAATTACCCGAGGGCCCGAATGGTGTCCAAATCTACATCGGTGCGCCGCGCCGAAACCCGGCGACCGTAGAGGAAATCGCCCCGCTATTTGCGTCGCTGGCCGACGACAAAAGCGCCCTCGGCCGCCGCTGGTTACTGGCCGTAGCCAAGGGCTCAGCAACCAATAGATCCGACCTCTTGGGAAGCAGGGAAACCGGCAAGGACCTCGACCGCATCCTAGAAATCAAGGCACTTCCTGATCCAAAAAATCCAGAGGTTGCAGCGATGTCGGGTCCATATGCGCTCGAAAGCATCGCCCGAAGCCAAAATGGACGTTTCATTCTCAATCAACTCAACGAGGACCTCCTGCGGCTGTCATTACAGGCTCATCCGATGTTTCAAGCATTGATCCGCGATTACCTCCAAATTATCCGTGATTTGATCGCAAAACCTCGCCGCCGCGTGGATAAGCGTGTGGCCGCAGCAGAGGAAATCCGCGCCGGCCTCCGGCGACAAAATTCCGAAGTGGAAGCGTTTATTGACTGGGTTGAAACGACCAAGATACAAGCCCAGGATGAAACCCTCACCACCGCGATCGACGAAGCAGAAAGCATCGAGGACGCTCCCCCGCGGCCGGACGCGATCTCCCGTCACCTCGACGCAGTGATGGAACGCGGATGGTGATCTCAATGACATTCGGGAGTTTACTTCGTGCGTCCGGCAAGTAGTTTTTTACGATTACTTATCGGACCATGAACCGTACAATCCTTCCAACCCTGTTTTTAGCAGCAGTTTCCGTCCTTCAGGCAGACACGATCCGGCTGATATCAGGTGAGACCATCGAAGGCACAATCAAGAGGGAAACTTCCGAATCTGTGACCATTGAGGTCCCGTTTTCAGCCGCGATCTTGGATTTGCGTGTCATTCCGAAGTCTGAGATTGAAGCGATGGATCGCCAAACGAAGGACGAGCGCGCGTACCTCTCGTTGGGTGCGCTGGGGAACCCCGCCACGGCGCTGGATGCTTCCGCCTATCTTAACATCCAACACCGATTCGAAGCATTCATTCGCGATTACCCGAACTCTCACCGCGTGGTTGACGCCAAGGAACGACTTGCCGCGATCAACGCTGAGGCTGGGCGCATCACCAGTGGCGAAGTTAAATTTAACGGGGCATGGATCTCCGCAACAGAATACTCGGCTGAAAAATACCAAAATGAAGCATCCCTCCTCGAATCGGAGATTGCGCGTCTTGCTACGAACTGGAACCCCGGTGAGGCATTGAATTTGTTCGCTGAGCTGAAAAAAGTGTATCCCCATTCGATTGCTTACGGCGATGCAGTGAAGACAGCGCGCAAAGCTGCGACAGCATTGGAGCGCAGACTGGCATTTGAAATCGGAAATTTGCCAATTAAGCTTGAGGAACGTGCCAAGACGGTTGAACGGTCGGCGTTCTCTGATCAGGCCCGGGTGAAGCAGGCGATGGATCAACAAGATGCCCGATTGAAACAGGCTGCAGAGCAGTCCAAATCGACGGGGAACAAATTCTTCGGGATTTCATCCATCGACGAAGTCGGCTTAAAGCAAATGCAGACCGACGTTACCGACCTCCAAAAGGAATTGTCAAAACCTGAGTATTTGAAGCTGGAATCAGATGCACTTGCTGCAAAGGCAGAGGTCGAGACGATCATTACCGCCGACGCAGAGAAAGCCCGGACAGCGCTGGATTCCCTCGCAGTTAGGTGGCCGCAGTTTGAAGCACTCCCCCGGTTGAAGGCCAAAGTTGAGGCGAAAGAAGCTGCGCTCGCTGCAACGCCGGAGCCAATACCCGCAGCGAGCGACGCCTCCGCAAATCCCGCAGTTTCTCCTCCACCTTCCGAGCAGTCCAAAGGTCTTGGCCTCTAGACATCGAGAAAACGAAGAGATTGCAGCAGGCGTGTGTGCCTGCGATAACAATCATCGTATGTCACGCACCGCCACAATCGAACGCAATACATCCGAGACACGCATCCGCCTCACGCTGGCAGTGGACGGAACGGGGAAATCTCAGATTCAAACGGGAATACCTTTTTTTGACCACATGCTGGTCCTGTTTTCCAAGCATGGCCTGTTCGACCTCGCGCTTGAGGTGCATGGTGACATTGAGGTCGATTTTCACCACACGGTCGAGGACACCGGGATCGCGCTCGGGCAGGCGTTCGCACAGGCACTTGGCAACAAGGCTGGGATCACCCGGTATGGAACAGCATACGTCCCAATGGATGAAACGCTGGCACGCACGGTCGTGGATTTAAGTGGTCGCCCGTTTTTGGAGTATCGGGCTCCCGGCGGCGTGGAATCAATCGGGTTGTTTCCCTTTCAATTGGTGGAGGAATTCCTGCGTGGATTCTCGGTACATGCGGCTTGCAATCTCCACACGGAGATCCTCTACGGGCGCGATGCCCACCACATGGCCGAAGCGATTTTCAAATCCACGGCTCGCGCGCTGGACGCGGCGACACGGATCGATCTCCGAGTAGAAGGGATTCCCAGCACTAAGGGCGTCCTTTGAGATGAAGATCGCGCTGATCGATTACGGCAGTGGAAATCTACGCAGCGTTCAAAAGGCACTGGAGGCCTGTGGTGCTCAGGCAGCACTTGTCTCCAACTCCGCAGGACTCGACGACGCGGATGCGGTTGTCGTCCCAGGCGTGGGAGCGTTCGGTGACTGCGCAAGCAACCTCGCGAAAACCGGTCTATGGAATCCGATCAAGACATGGATTCGCGAAGGGCGTCCGTATTTGGGAATCTGTCTGGGGTATCAACTGCTCTTTGAGTCCTCCGAAGAATCTCCTGGCGTGGAGGGCCTTGGCGTATTCCAGGGAACAGTAAAACGATTTCCTTCGGGCTCTGGAAAAGTCCCGCACATGGGTTGGAATACGCTGGATGTGAGAGATCCGTCCGAGGGTCTTTATCGGGGTCTCGCGATGCCGCCCAGCGTGTATTTTGTGCATTCATTTTATCCGGCTCCCGAGGATACTTCGCTCATCTCTGCCACGTGTGATTACCTTGTGCCGTTCGCTGCAAGCGTCAGCTCTGGAAAACTCCACGCGACACAGTTTCACCCGGAAAAAAGCCAGCACGTCGGACTTGCTGTCCTTCGCAACTTTTTAAACTCGATTTAGTTCCATGTTATTGTTTCCAGCTATCGACCTCATGGGCGGACAAATCGTGCGCCTGCGGCGCGGCAATGCCACCGAAAAGACCATTTATTCCAACGACCCGCCCGCATTCGCGCGGAAGTGGCAGGACGCCGGCGGAGACTGGATTCACATCGTGGACCTCGACGCTGCATTCTCAGGGACTCAGTCGAATCTCGATTCAGTAGCAGCGATCTGCCGCTCCGTCACCGTGCCATGCCAACTCGGCGGTGGTATCCGGAGCGAATCTGCCATTCGTGCTGCCCTCGAAGCTGGAGTTTCGCGCGTGATCCTCGGAACTAAAGCCAGCCAAAGCCCGGAATTCATCGGCGAAATGTGTGCGCTTTTCGGCGGAGAAAAAATCGCCGTCGGCATTGACGCTCGGGATGGGATGGTCGCCGTGAAAGGATGGACAGAAACCACCGCTCAACGCGCGGCGGACCTCGCGCTGGCCGCCGAGGCAGCCGGCACAGGCACGATCATCTACACCGACATCGCCACCGATGGAATGCTCCAAGGGCCAAATTTTGCCGAGCTCGAAAGTCTCCTCACCGACTTGAATTGCAACCTCATCGCGAGCGGCGGAGTGTCCAGTGCTGCGGACGTGCGGAAGCTCGCGGCAATGCCTGGGCTTTACGGTGCCATTATTGGCAAAGCGCTTTACGATGGTCACATCACCGGCGACCTACGCGGCCTCACCGGTTAAACCATGGGTCACACCAGCGTGGCAATCCGCTGGAGCGCCCGCTGAGCGGCGTGCGAATCCCGGACAAATCGGGAAAACCCGCGCCACGCGGAAGGATGCATCCCCACCCAGGTAATTAGTTTTGCCGTTGGCCACCACTGCCCGCCAGCCGCTGATTGCAACAGCGCAGGCGGGAGCACCATATCGCTTTCGGCATCATCGCTGATTGACCGCACGGTGAGCATCGGGATGTTTGCTTTGCAGGCGATCCGGAAAAGTTCTGTCGATTCCATATCGACGGCGGATGCACCGGTTTTTTGCCGCAATTTTAATTTCGAAACAGGCGAATCGACGATCTCCGCTGCGCTACACATCGTGCAAATCGCGATGTCCTCCAAATGTGGCGTGCCGCGCAATTGATTCACCCACTCCGCAGAACTTAGGTTTTCCGCGAGGATCAAATCGCCCGCCTTCAAGCCAGGGGCCAATGCTCCCGCGAACCCGGAGGATATGATTTTTTGTGGCCGGGACCGATAAATCCTGGCGCTCAACGCTGCCGCCGCAGATTCAGCGCCGATTCCCGTGTGGAAAATTTCCGTTCCCGCGGGCAGCACTACACGCATCGCGACGCTTTCAAATGGCAGCGCACAACAAACGAGTGTCATTCGCGAACCTTCGAAACAATAATAACCTCGATTAATACCGGATCCTGATCTGCAGGAATGGACATACCTTGATCCCGCGCCGCCAGGAAAACCGAAGCCTTCGCTGCAGGCAACGTGGCAAGAAGCCGGCGGTTACCGGAGTCCTCCGACGGGAAAACGAGCGTTGTCCCGCCAAGTTCAGCGACCTCAGATATCATTTTCATTTGTTCGGCCAGCAGATCTGCGACCACTATCCGGATCGTGACACGCGCGGAATTATCCGCATCGAGCGGCGCGGAGAGATCACCCCAGGCGGACGCCGCCACCGCCTCAAATGAACCACGCAGTGCCGAATCATCGATCTCTACCGCGGCCGCAGGTGCCTCTTGATTTGCCCGCGACTCACGGAAATGAACTACTAAGAAATACGCCGCCACCGTCAATGGCAGCGCAAGCATAAGGAACACGAGCAATACCATGAGCATCAGCTGCGGGGTTATTTGGAGGGGATTCTTTTGCTCGGGTTCCGTTGTCATGTTCCCAAAAAGAACCGGATTTCGCGCCACCTCTCAATTTTATTCGTACTCAGACACGCATTCATCGCAATTATTCTTGCGGGTTTCCGCCCAAAAGATTGAATGTTTAACATTATGGCAGACGCATTCAATTCCCTGCGGACATTCGAAGGATACAACGGAAAAGCTTTAAAATTCTATTCGCTCCCCACGCTCGAGGAGCAAGGGATTGGCCCGATCTCGCGGCTGCCTATCAGTATTCGGATCGTGCTCGAATCCGTGCTTCGCAATTGCGATGGAATCAAGGTCACCATAGATGACGTCAAAGCTCTCGCAAATTGGAACGCCAAGGCACCGGACCCGGTGGAAATTCCCTTCGTCGTCGCCCGCGTCATCCTTCAGGATTTCACCGGGGTGCCGCTCCTTGTGGATCTCGCAGCCATGCGAAGCGCAGTGTCGTTGCTCGGCAGCGACCCCAAGATCATCGAACCGCTCGTCCCGGTCGATCTCGTGGTGGACCACTCGGTGCAAGTCGACTTTTTTGGTTCCGCAGATGCCCTCCGGATGAATCTGGACATGGAGTTCTCGCGCAACCGCGAACGCTATGAATTCCTCAAATGGGGACAGCAGGCATTCGATACTTTCGGCGTGGTCCCTCCAGGCATCGGCATCGTCCATCAGGTCAACCTGGAGTATCTTGCCAAGGGGGTCCTCAGCGCGGATGGTGAACTTTTTTATCCGGATACACTCGTAGGCACTGATTCTCACACGACAATGATCAATGGTCTTGGCGTGGTGGGATGGGGTGTCGGCGGTATCGAAGCCGAGGCAGGGATGCTCGGCCAGCCGGTGTATTTCCTTACTCCCGAGGTGGTCGGAGTCAACCTCACCGGCACGCTTAAAGAGGGCGTCACGGCAACGGACCTCGTCCTCCGGGTCACCGAAATGCTTCGCGCTCAAAAAGTCGTCGGGAAGTTTGTCGAGTTTTATGGCGAGGGCGCGGCGGCATTGGTTGTCACAGATCGAGCCACCATCGCGAACATGGCGCCGGAATATGGCGCAACGATGGGATTTTTTGGTGTGGACGAAGAGACGCTCGCGTATTTCCGCGGCACGGGTCGTAGCGAGGAACTCTGCACCACGCTGGAAGCATACTACAAAGCCCAAGGGCTCTGGGGTATTCCCCGTCAAGGCGAAGTCGATTACTCGGTCGAGCTCGCACTCGATCTCGCGACGATTGTCCCAAGTGTCGCCGGTCCCAAGCGGCCACAGGATCGGATCAACCTCAATGACCTTAAGAGCACGTTCGGTGCCCTGATTGAGAAGCCCGTCTCCGAAGGCGGCTACGGGAAATCGGCAGCAGATTTTGCCTTGCGCGTGCCCGTGCGAATCAATGGTTCGGGTGGAAGCGACGATGAATTGCCATCGAGCGATTCCATTTCCAATCACATCGAAGAAGGCATGCCCCGGGACGAGTTGGAGATGATCAACAACCGCCCCACTCCAGACAACGGATTGACAAAGTATCCATCGCCATACCGCACCGCCGATACCGAAATCGGCGATGGCAGCGTGCTCATCGCGGCGATCACCAGTTGCACAAACACCAGCAATCCGAGTGTGATGCTGGGGGCTGCATTACTTGCCAAAAAGGCAGTGGAAAAAGGCCTCACCGTGAACCCGGCGGTGAAAACCTCGCTTGGGCCGGGTTCCCGCGTGGTCACCGATTACCTCGAAAAGACTGGCCTCCAGCCGTATTTTGACAAACTTGGCTTCCAGACCGTCGGATACGGATGCACAACATGCATCGGAAACTCCGGGCCGCTGCATCCCGCACTCGAAGACGCAATCACACAGAACGATCTCGTTGCTGCAAGCGTGCTCTCCGGTAACCGGAATTTCGAAGCGCGCGTCCACCAAAATATCCGCGCCAACTTCCTCATGTCTCCGCCGTTGGTCGTGGCGTTTGCCCTTGCAGGGACGGTTAATATTGACCTGAGCTCGCAGCCGATTGGCAAGGGCACCGACGGTCAGGATGTCTATCTCAGGGAAATTTGGCCGAGTTTAAAAGAAATCCGCGATGCCATGTCATCCGCACTTAAACCCGAAGTTTATCGGAAATTATACACCGACTTCGCGGAGCAAAATCCCAAGTGGAACGAAATCCCATCCTCCACCGGCGACGTGTATGAATGGGATCGCGATAGCACCTACATCCAAGAGCCGCCATTTTTCACAGGCTTCGGGATGAGCGCAGGCACGATATCTGACCTCCGTGGCGCCCGGGCGATGGGGATTTTCGGTGATTCCGTAACCACGGATCACATCAGCCCAGCCGGAGCAATTAAGAAAACCAGCCCGGCCGGAAAATTCCTGCTCGAGAGCGGAGTCGCTCCGGATGACTTCAATAGTTACGGCTCCCGTCGTGGCAACGACCGCGTCATGACGCGCGGCACATTTGCAAACGTCCGGATCAAGAACCTCATGGTTCCTGGCGTCGAAGGGGGATACACGCTCTATTTCGGCGATCAAGACGTGCCTGCTCCGGATAAGGAAATCAGCGCCGCCGCAGGAACGCCGACATCCATTTATGACGCCTGCATGGCATACAAATCCGACGGAGTTCCATTGATCATCTTTGCCGGACAAGAATACGGCACTGGTTCCAGCCGCGATTGGGCAGCCAAGGGCACAAACTTGCTTGGAGTCAAAGCGGTCGTGGCGCAGAGCTTCGAACGCATCCACCGCAGCAACCTATGTGGGATGGGCGTCCTCCCGCTGCAGTTCCCAGATGGTGTCACCGCGCAGACTCTTGGGCTCGACGGGACCGAGACGTTCGACGTGCTCGAGCTTTCGGACTACATCGTCCCGCGACAGGATGTCATGTTGCGAATTACCCGCAAAGATGGCACTGCTACCGAGCAACCGGTCAAGCTCCGCATCGATACGCCCATCGAAGTTGACTACTTTAAACACGGCGGAATTCTTCCGTTCGTCCTGCGTCAACTCCTGAGCGCATAACTTATCGATGGCAGCCGACCCCCAGGCATGGCGAAACCGGAGCCCGGGCGACCTCAGCATCTTTTTGCCAGAGGTCGTATCTACTGATGTTGATGCGGCTGTTCAGCGCACCGAAGGCGCCTTTTCAAACTGGAAAAGACAGCCTCTCGACGCCCGGATTGCCTGCCTGCGCGAAGCACAAGCCGCGCTTCGTAATCAAAGCGAGACACTGGCCCAATCCATCACTCTGGAAACCGGGAAACCGATCTCCGAAGCACGCGGCGAATTGGGCGCAGTCGTGGCAAAGATCGATCTTACCATTGCTGATGCACAGCGCTGGATTGCGGACGAAACCGTCAGCGATGGCCCGCACCCTGCCAAAATCCGACACCTCCCCCGAGGTCCCGCAGCCGTGATCGCCCCGTTTAATTTCCCGATCCACCTCGGCCATGGCGCTGCCGTTGCCTATTTGCTTGCAGGAAATCCGGTCCTTTTCAAACCCTCTCCGCTTGCCGCAGCGACGGGCAAACTTTATGCGGACGTAATGCAATCCGCGCTGCCGCCCGGGGTTTTTGAATTGGTGCAAGGCGCGACAGATGTCAGCCGTGCGCTATGCAGTCATCCGCGTGTCCGGGCCATCTGCTTCACCGGATCGATCCCTGCCGGTCGCGCAATCTCACAAATGCTTGCCGACGATTTCTCTAAATCGCTGGCGCTGGAACTCGGAGGAAAAAATGCATCTATCGTGCTCGACGATGCCGCCCTCGACGCAGCGGCGACTGCAATTGCCGATTCCGTGTGCCTTACCACAGGCCAGCGTTGCAATGCCACTAGCCGGGTTTTGGTAAGCGCATCGGTAATCGATGATTTCACGTCCCTGCTCGTAGAGCACCTCCGAGCGTATGTCCCTGCGCATCCCGGCGCGGACACTTGCCGGCTGGGTCCGCTAATTTCCGAGGCCGCTGTCGCCCGCTATCAGCGCCTCTCGGCCCTCGCCCTCGGAGATTGGGTTATTCCAGGGTTTGTTCCCGAGAGCGTCGATGCACGCCAAGGCAACTACGTGACGCCCGCAGCGTTGGTTTGCACCGACCGGGAGGCATTTTCAAACTCGCCTCTGCACTTGGACGAGTCGTTCTGCCCGATAGTCTCTATCATGCCGGTCACTGACGACGCCGATGCCATCGCATGGCACAATGCCACTCCCTTTGGGCTTACGGCGTCCATCTTTACGGACGATGAATCCCGGTTTGAGGCAATCGGGAACGAGCTCGCGGTGGGAAACCTCTACCGAAACCTGCCAACCACATTCTCCCCCTCCACGCTTCCTTTCGGAGGCCATGGGACATCTGGCAATGGGAAACCGGGCGGGCGCGGATTTATCCGGTTTACGGCAGAAGACCAAGCCGTGCAATGGAAAGCAGACGCTCCCAAAGCATGAAGCGCGGCTTCCTCGACAAGCTCATCGGGCGCATCAACGTCGTTCAACCTGCCGACGTCCAAACGTATTTGGTGGAATTGGCGCGAGAAAAGGGATTCCTCGAAACCATTTTTAACGCGATCCTCGAAGGCGTCATTGTCACCGACCCGATTGGCAGGGTGATTTATCTTAACAAAGCAGCCTGTGGGTTTTTCGGTATTCAAATGGACGCAAGTCTTGGACGTCCATTGAAAGATGTGGTGCGCGGCTTGGATCTGGAAGCCGTCACCGCCGCCGGCAGCATCGTCAACCGGGACCTTGAGGTCTTTTACCCGGAAAATCGGATTCTAAATTTTTACGTCGTCCCGTTGATGAGTGACGATGGTGATGAAACCGAGGGTCATGCTGTGATCCTTCGCGATGCCACCGAGAGCCGGAAATCCACCGAGGAAACCATCGAGTCCGAGCGGTTCTCAGCGCTCACATTGCTGGCAGCCGGAGTCGCTCATGAGATTGGAAACCCGCTCAATTCGCTCACTATCCACCTCCAACTTCTGGAACGCCGCGCGCGCAAACTCCCGGAGAAAACGCGACCGCAATTTGAGGAAAGTTTACGCGTCACCCGCGAGGAAGTCGCTCGCCTCGACCATATCATCACGCAATTTTTGCGAGCCATTCGACCGCAGGCGATCGACATGCATCCAGAATCCCTGAATCAAATCGTTAAGGAGTCGATTGAATTTCTAAAACCCGAATGCGATAACCGGGATATCCTCGTGGAGGTGGATCTCGATGACCGCCTGCCCGCAGTCACCGTCGATCGTGACCAAGTCAAACAAGCATTTTATAATGTCATTCGGAACAGTCTCCAAGCAATGCGCGCCGGCGGGATGCTGCGCGTGCGAACAGGGTCCGACGAGACACACTACCTCGTGAGCTTCACCGACAACGGAGCGGGGATTGCTGCCGACGACATGGGGAGCATATTTCAACCGTATTTTACGACGAAATCCAGTGGTAACGGGCTGGGATTGCTTATTGTCCGACGGATTGTCCGTGCCCACGGGGGCGAGATCGGCATCGAATCCACTGCAGGCAAAGGAGTCACTGTGACGATTCGCTTCCCCCGCCTCGACCAACGTGTCCGGTTTCTGGAGGCAGCAAATCCGGAATAGCAACACGGTTGTGACCATGCGATTCCGAACCAAGCTCTCACTGGCATTCATCACGCTGGCCCTATTGACGGGCGGGGTGGTTCTCACGATTTATTTCCTGGGTTCCCGTGCGTTGCTGTTTGAGGTAATCCGTAGCCAAGTCCTGTCGATTGCAGTCACCGGAGCCGCACAGATCGACGGCGAAATTCACGAGGCAGTGAAATCCCAGGATTCGGCCGAGTATGCCATGATCCAAAGCTATCTCCGCGTGATCCGCGATACGAACCGGCGGGAAGACGTCGCGGTGCGCTTCGCGTACACCATGCGTCCGATCAAAAACGGCGATTGGGAATTCGTGGTGGATGCGGAAGAAAACACCGAAGATTTATCGAGCCTCGGAGACTTGGTCGAACTTGAGGGCGGAGATCAACCTCTAGCGCTAACCAAGGCTTATGTGGAATCGGGATTCACGAAAGATGCTTTCGGCGTCTGGCTCAGCGCATACGCTCCGATCCGAACCGCCACCGGCGAAATTGTCGCTATGCTCGGCATCGATGTTTCCGCGTCGGATGTTGTTGCCAAACTGAACCAGTTGTTTCAACTGGGCATCATTGCCATCGGTCTTGCGATTGCCGGCGCCACGCTGCTGGCGATGTTTATCGCCAACCGCGCCACCCGTCCCCTGGCCGAGGTGACCCGCGTGTTGGCACTGCTGGGCAAAGGGGACTGGACCGCACGCGCAGATGTCCTCAGCAAGGATGAATTTGGGGATGTCGCCAAAACGGTAAACCAAATGGCCGTTTCGCTGCGTGAACGTGAGATGCTCAAAGGTGCCCTCACCCGCTATGTCTCACGGGAAATTGCAGAGCAGGTCCTCGCTGAAAATGGACAGTCGATGCTGGTGGGAAAACGCCGTGAGATTACGGTTTGTATTGTTGATATCCGAAACTTCACTGCACTCTCATCCAAACTCCCGCCTGAAGATGTGGTTCGGTTCTTGAACGACTTTTTTGCCCGCATGATTGATGTTGTATTTAGCCACCGGGGGACACTGGATAAATTCCTCGGCGATGGATTTCTAGCGATCTTTGGCGCACCCTTGGACGACCCCCAACACCGCGAGATGGCTGTTCGCGCAGGGATCGCTATGTTGGCCGCAAAAGAATCCATGCGCGATCAAATGCAAAAAGATCATAACATTGACCTACGGATCGGAATTGCTGTGCATACGGGATTGGCTGTCGTGGGCGATGTCGGATCCGAACAGCGAATGGAGTATACCGCCATCGGCGATGCCGTTAATCTCACGTCCCGAATCGAGGCACTTAACAAAGAATACCACACCGAAATTCTCATCAGCGGGAGCGTTGCATCGGGGTTGCCAGCGGATATATCCCTCGCACCAGTTGCAGATGTAAATCTGCGCGGAGTTGACGAACCCGTGCAACTATTCACCGTGGCGGAGAAGCCCGGCGCATCGCGCGAACCAATCGAATAGACCGAGTGAGATCAGGTCAAAAACGTTTAAATACCGACCAGAGAAAGAACTCGCATCAAGCCCGAGAAGAGGAAGGCAGGTTTGCGTCCTTAGAGCGGGTTTCCTTCTTTTTAACACGTTTGCGCTGCGGGTGAGATGTCTTGGCATTGACCCGCAGCGTTCCTCCCGCCACCATACGGCAAAGTGAAAGCGTCCGTCATTCCGTCGATTTTGTCCGAGTCCTTCGTCCGCGTTGCCGTGGTCGCACCGGATCTCCGCGTCGCTGACGTGGCGTTTAACACAGCCGCGATGATTTCGACACTCGACGCCCTGTCGAAGGAAGGCGTGCGCTTGGCTGTTTTTCCTGAACTGGGAATCACCGGCTATACCTGCGCGGATTTATTTTACCAACTCCTCTTGCGGGAGGCTGCCGAGGGGGCAGTTATTGAGCTTTGTGAAGCAGTAAACCGGACCGGCATCTGTGTCATCGCCGGGCTTCCCATTGAGATCCATGGACGCCTGTATAACGCAGCGATCTTGATCGATGGGGATGGTCCGGTCGGGGTTGTTCCAAAATCTTTTCTCCCCACCTCAAAGGAGTTTTACGAAGAACGCTGGTTCTCGCGGGCCGAGGTTCTCGCAGATGGTGAGCTCGAATTCGCTGGCAGCACGATTCCGGTCGGGACGGACTTGATCTTTCAGGCTGACGATCTTCCTGAGTTTCGCCTTGGCATTGAAATCTGCGAAGACCTCTGGACGGTTAATCCCCCCAGCGGAGCACTGGCGCTGGCTGGGGCCACGGTGATTGCGAATCCATCGGCCAGCGACGAACTGCTTGGTAAGGCGGCCTACCGACGCGCACTGGTCACCCAGCAAAGCGCCCGCTGTATCGCCGCCTATCTCTACACGTCTGCGGGCCCTGGCGAATCGTCCACGGACCTTGTGTATGGAGGGCACGGATTGATTGCCGAAAACGGCCACATGATTGCGGAGAGCCCACGTTTTCAAATGCAGTCGTCATGGACGATTGCTGACATTGATCTCGAATTCCTCGCGGCAGAGAGGCTGTGTAATAGTTCATTTTCTGCGAACTCCGTGGCTGATTCGGTGCGTAGAGTTTCGTTCCGACTTATGGAATCACGCGCGGAGCCAACCGCACCCGCACTGCGCCGGACCATTCCACGGCAACCCTTCGTTCCAGAAAATGACAACGCCAGGGAAGCGCATTGCCGTGAGGTATTTTCCATTCAGGCCTCAGGCCTCTGCACCCGCCTGCGCTATCTCCCCGGCACTCGCCCGGTGCTGGGCGTCTCCGGGGGGCTGGATTCCACACTGGCGCTGCTCGTATGCATTGCCGCGCTGAAGGCGTTGGGGCGTCCCACGTCGGATCTACTGGCGATCGGAATGCCCGGACCGGGAAGCACGACCCGCACGCAGTCAAACGCCCGTCAACTCGCCGCCGAAGTCGGTGCAGAATTTCGCGAGATTCCGATTCACGATGCGGTGAAACAACACCTTTGCGCCATCGGTCATCCGGAGGGGCTGTATGATGTCACTTACGAAAACGCACAGGCCCGCGAACGGACCCAGATTCTTATGAATGTCGCCAATCAGGCTGGCGGTATCGTGGTCGGAACCGGCGATCTTTCCGAGGCGGCGCTGGGATGGTGCACATTTAACGGCGATCATATGTCGATGTATCACGTTAATATCAGCGTTCCAAAAACACTCGTTCGTTACGTGATCCAGTGGTGCATTTCCGAATCCGCGGACCCCACGATGGCAGAAATGCTCCGGTCCGTCTGTGGCACGCCCATCAGCCCGGAATTGCTGCCGCTCACCGCCACGGGAGGCTTGAGGCAAAAAACAGAAGATACCCTGGGAAGTTACGACCTGCATGATTTTTTCCTTTTCCACGTCATCCGGCGTCAGGCCCGACCCCGCAAGGTATTTGCTCTCGCATGTATTGCCTTCCAAGGAGAACACGAACCCGCGGTGATTCTTGCGACGCTGAAAACTTTTTATCGCCGCTTTTTTGCGAGTCAGTTCAAACGCTCGGCGATGCCAGACGGCCCAAAAGTCGGCACCGTAGCGCTTTCGCCGCGTGGTGACTGGCGAATGGCAAGCGATGCTTCCCCTGCCCTATGGCTGAGCGAGTGCGAGGATCTGGAACACAGCCTGAAGTAGTTATCCATGAGTCCGGATTTACCTCCCTCGATCACAGATCCATTTTTTGCCGAACGCGAAAAATATGAAACCCAGATCGCAAAGATGGAGCGCCAGATCGCCTGGCTCAAGCGAACCTGCGTGGAATATTGGCTCCATGCCCTCTACCGCTGGCTCAAATGGCGCATCGTTAATTTCCCGAATCTTCTGCAGCTCAAATTCATCCGCTTGAACAAGACGCAAATCGGGGAGCTGCGCCAATATAAGGCGCGGCCCGTGGTTTATGATTCGCTGCCGTCCACGGGATCCTCATCCGGACCACTCCCCACCTTCGCCATCGCTACTCCCTCATTCAACCAAGCAAATTACCTCCCGGCCACCGTGGCCAGCGTGCTCGACCAGGCCGGGGTGGAAGTGGATTATTTCGTTCAGGATGGCGGCTCAAAAGATGGCTCGGTTTCGTGGCTGGAAGCACAAGCTGCGGAGAACCCCAGCCTCCGCTGGACATCAGAGCGGGATTCGGGTCAAGCAGACGCGATCAATCGCGGGTTAAACAAAGTGAATGGCGAAATCATGGCATGGCTGAATTCAGACGATGTTTATGCGCCGGGAACACTCGCATTCGTAGCAGCGTACTTCCGGGATCATCCAGAGGTTGATGTCGTTTACGGTCATCGCCTCCTCATCGATGCCGCGGGTGACGAAATCGGCCGATGGATCATGCCACCTCACAATGACGACGCATTGACATATTTCGATTACATCCCGCAGGAGACGGTCTTTTGGCGGCGCACGCTTTGGGAAAAATCCGGGGCAGGCCTCGACACCACGTTTCAATTTGCGCTCGACTGGGAATTACTTCTCCGTTTTCGAAACTCCGGAGCATGCATGGTCCGCGTGCCGTATTTTCTCGCCTGTTTCCGGGTGCACGAGGAGCAGAAAACATCATCACAGATCCGCGAGGTCGGGAAACCCGAGATGCTCAAAATCCGCGGGGTCGCAGATCCGGAAGATAAAACCTACAAAAAAGTCTTCCGCAGAATGTGGTTCCATGAAATGCGAGCTGCGCGGATGACGTGGCTGCGAATGCAATTTGGCACGCGCAGCGAAACGCGCTAGACGCGGCCCGAGAGAATCTGGCATCGGATGAAGCCTCTACGCATTCTCGGATTGCAGCTCAAACGGCTGGGTGACGTGATTCTTACGACGCCTGCGATGCACATGCTTCAGCAAACTTTTCCTGCCGCCGCAGTGGATCTCATGGTGGATCGGAAGCTCCGCAATTTGGCGCCCTACATCACCGGGTGCAACGTGATCGCTGCGCCTCAAAGCCCGGCTGATTACCTCCAGCTCTTTCGCGCCAATTACGACGTGGTGCTCGATTTTACCGGACAGGACCGATGCATGCTTCTAGCAGCACTTTCCCGCGCTCAACGAAAAGTAACCTTCCGCAAGTATTTTAAGAAGCCAGGCCGAAACCTTGTTTTTGGCGAAGCGGTAAAGTCATCACTCCGCGACAGACATATCTCCGATCACCTCGCAGACCTCGCCATCCAGGCAGGCGGCACAGCACCTGCTGGTCCACCGACCCTCCGATGCCTACCAGCAGATCAGATCTCGGCCCACGCAAAAATGACAGCGGCAGGTTTTTCTTCGGCGATGGGATCTCCCTATCTATTGCTCCATCCTGGCACCGCACGTGCTGAGAAATCCTGGACTCCTTGCGGGTGGGGAAAGGTGATCGATTACCTATCCACCCGCACCGGGTTGCCGGTCCTACTCACTTCATCACCGGACTCTGTCGAAAAATCTCATCTCGCTAAAGTGGCAGCGGCGGCGCAGTCGTCCACCGTGCAACTTGCAGGAAATTTGTCCCTCGGCGAATTTTTTGCCGTCATTGCGGGCGCGTCATTGTTAGCCGGTGTGGATTCCGCACCCGTTCATATCGCCGAGGCGTTCAACACCCCGATTTTTGCCCTGTACGGCCCGACCAATCCCGCCGAATGGGGGCCACACTTTTCCCCACACGAAATCATCCAAAGTCCCCGAAAACTCCCCGAGAGTGAGAGTATGGCGCTGATTGATGAAGATTACGCCATCCAGCAGCTCGGAACTTTTATTCTCACGCTACCGCTGGCTGTTCTTCGACAATAACTCAACCTAGCTAAACGTGAGATTCTTCACGCCGGCGGCAGCGGCTGCATTGAGCACGTCCATGATGCGCTCGTGCTTGGTTTCGGGTGTCGGCTGAATGATGAAGGGATCCTTATCGCCGAATCGCTCGATCGTCTCGCGAATCCACGTGCGCAGTTCCATCAATTCCTTAGAAGTACCATACGATTTATTATTGACGATGACGTCACCCGTGGCGGTGATTTCAACCAGGATGGGGGTGGATGGCACCCCGGACGCGGGACCCGAGCGCCCACTGGGAAGGCTGATATTCAGCTCGCGTTCTAGGACCTGAGAGCCGGCTGATGCCATAAAAAACAAAAGTAGCACGAAAACCACATCCACCATCGGCGCGATTTGGAAACCTACATCACCGTCTTCGTTTGTACCACCACCTGCCATAATATTTTAGTCTATTGTGAGTTTAGATCGTTGAGCCGGATTAGGGAGTCGGCACATCTTTGTCCACGACCGAGAATGTTACGTTGGCTATTCCCGCTTGGCCTATGGCCTCCAGTAGGGACCGGAGATATTCGTATCGCACTTCCCTGTCGGCCCGGATGAGCACGCGGACCATCGGGTTTTTCGACACGTTATTTTGAAGTTCGGTGATGAGGTCGGATGGCAACGGATAAGTCCGCTCATTCACGATGAGCGCCGTCGCGTTATTGATCGGTGTGTAGAGCACATTAATGATAACCTGCCCCGGATTTTCTTTCGCATCCTTGGCTTCCTTCGCTACCGGGAGACTGATCCCTTGTGTTGACTGGAGAACCTCCGTGGTGGCGATGGACATAAAGAACACAAGCAACACGAGCAGGATATCGATCATGGGCGCGATCTGGAATTCCGGATCGGCTTCGGCGTCGGCCTGGCGGTGTTTCTTTTTGTGTCTGGAAGAGGAGCCTTCGGACATGGCAAGCGCGGGAACCCGAGACTACGCCCAGTCGAGCGTGGCTCCGCAATGTGGGCAGGGGTTTTGTCCTGCGTTAATGGCGCCGTTGCAAACCGGGCAGTTTGTTGTCAGAGCCACTGAGACCTTGCGGGACTCCGCACCTGCGGCAGGCACGCCTTCACCGACGCTGAAGGACTCGCCGATGCGCACCCCTCCAAGCTCGTCAAATGGAATGTCCTCGACCAGACGCATGACCTTGTCGTCGGCTGCTCCGATAACAATCATCGAACGGTTGCGGAAGTAGTAATAGAAAATGAACGCCGGGATAGCGATGAAAAGACCACTGGCAGTCGCCATGAGCACCTCACCAATCGACAATGCAAGCTTCCGCGGATCCGAAACACCGGATTGTCCCAGGACGGCGAACGCACCCATCATTCCAATAACCGTACCGAGCAGCCCGATCATCGGCGCAACAACCCCGATCACCGAGAGGTAGCTGTTTTGCGTTTTGAGAATGCTTGCCTCGCGCAGTCCTTGCTCGATGAGCGAGGTCTCTACGGCATCCTTGCCCCGTCCAAGGCGTTCGAGTGCAACGCCGAGAACATTGGCAAGATATGTCTTGTTGGCGCGGCAGACTTCCCATGCTTCCTGGTAGTTTCCTGCGTCCAGAGTTGCCCGGATCGATTCGACGAGCGGGAGGGGTGCAAGCTTTTCCACGCGCATGGTGAGGAAAAGCTGAATGATGAACGTCACCATGATGATCGAAGTTGCGAGGATCGCGATCCAGATCATGATGATCAGCGGACCGCCGTGCATGATCGTCTCCAGGATGGTCATTTGCTCCGGCAGTTCACCATCCGCCGCGTGGAGCGAGAATGGACTGAAAACAAGCGCAAGCGCGAGAACGGGGAGCAAACAACGGCGGAGGGAGATAGCAATATTGAACATTGTGAGAATAAGAAATTAAGTAGTGCGGAATTTTGAACGGAAATCAAGAAGAAGCCTACGGAACAATCACATTCTTTTCAGATTGCAGTGCCGCGGCGCGGGTTTCTGCCTCTGCCACGGCAGCGGCGTCGGCATAGAATATGGTGACTGTTTTCAAATACGCTTCGAGCGCAGCGGCGTTATCGCCCGCAGCTTCGTTGATCTGTCCCATCATGAGAAAGGCCCGTCCGAGTTGGGCGCTCTTGCCAGGTTCCGCGAGGAGGATCGATGAAGATTGGGCAATCACCGGATCAATCTTTGCTTTGGCAGCAGCATAGTTTTCGCGGGCGATGTCGAGGCGCGCGGACGAGACATCCGCCATCGGATCTCCTTCCGGATAGGCAGCAGCAAACGCTTCAAAAACCTTCTGCGCTTCATCGAGTTGGCCGAGTTCGATAAGCGCGTCGCCTTGGATGGCAAATGCCTGCCGGGCCCAATCCAACGGAAGGCCACGGAATTTGTCGATGATCGGGCGGATCTCAACGAGGGCGCGGGCAGCATTTCCTTGCTGCATGGCTTCCGAAGCGGAATTAAACGCGGGAGGAACATCCATTTTCACCGAGGCAATCTCAGCTAATGGGACGGCGGATGTGGCAGGTCCGATACGCATCGAAACACTCGTTCCAGTCACTCCGACGATCTCGCCTTCGCGACTCTGGCCATTTTTCAAGACCAGAATATCAGCGGCAAATGCACCTGTGGCGGTGATCGCCAGGGCTGTCAGAACGGCGATGGTGGGAACAAACCGGCGGGAAGGACGTGCTTTCATTGATAAAATTTCTTAATCACAATCTTTACGTCTGCTTAACGTTTTGCAAGTTTATCTGGATGTTCACTTGGATCCGTTCTCACCAGCGCAAGTTAATGACCGTCGTCGCAGTACTGACGATCGTCGCTTTTGTCGTCCTCTACAATGCAGGCAGTCTTGAAACTATCGGGCGCAGCGAGGCTGCGCAGGTGTATGGACGAGCGGTTACCATGACCGAGCTGCAGCGCGAGGCGCGACTGGCATCGCTAGCTGCCGACCTCGGGCTCGGCGAATATGTTTCGTCGTTGAACGCAGGCGAAAACCCCGACGACTCAACCGAGTTCGTCTTCAATGCGATGATTTTGCGCCACGAGGCGGATGCGCTGGGCATCAGGCCAAGCAACGAGAGTATCAAAAATGCGATCACCGGAGTGCCGGTGTTTCAGACCAATGGACAATTCGACCCGCAGAAATACATGATTTTCTCCGAGCGTTCGCTGGCACCCCGGGGATTTTCGGAAACGCAGATTGAAGAAGTGGTGGCTGACTCGTTGCGGTTTGCGCGGGTGCGGCAGATTATCGAATCCCCAATCGTGGTGCCCGAATCTGAAATCCTGCACACTGCCCGCGCGTTTCAGAAAGCAACCGGACAGGTGATCTTGTTCGAGCAAACGAACTACTTCGACAACGCCGAGATCCCGGAGGATGCAATCGTTGCGGCTTACGAGCGTGCGAAGCCGCAGTTGATTGCACCGGAGCAGCGGGCCGTGCGCTACGTGACATTTTCTCTTCCCGAAGCGGATCGTTTGCTGACTGGCTCCGCGCGCATCAAGACCTTGCAAAAAGTGGCTGATCAATCTGCCGAGTTCGCCGAAAAAGCCACCGTGACATCCTTTGATGCGGCACTGAAGGCGAGCGGCTTGGAGGCGAAAACAACCTTGGATTTCACTGCGCAGGGGATGGTGTTGTCACCGGATGGACTGCCCACGGCGGCAGCTTCCCTGGCGGATCCCTTGCAGGTTCTCGCGCGGCCGGCTTTTATGTTAAGAAAAGAGGCGCCAGTTTCGAGCGTGATTCAAGACGGGGATAACTTCTATGTCGCGGATTTGGCCCGCGAGGTTCCCTCTCGCGAGCTCACGCTGGACGAGGCGAGGCCGCAGTTGATACAGAATATCCGATTTGAGTCTGCCCGCGCCCGCATGGAGGAGGCTGCTGTGACGGGTCTGGCATCCGTGCGCGAGGCACTTGCTGCCGGCAACTCAATCACGCAGGCAGCTCAAGCGGTCGGACTGAAACTGCAACCATTTGACGCAGCTCCCGCAGACAACCTTGCACCCGTAGACCAGCGGCGGTATGCCGACGCCGCGATGCTACTGACCCCAGGTGAGCTCAGCGAATATGTCCCCTCAGGGGGCGGTGGATTTGCAGTAATGTTGGAATCTCGCGAACCGCTGAGTGCCGAGAAACTTACCGAACAACGTGACGCCCTCACGCAATTCCTCATGACCCGCCGCGCGAGCGTGCTATTCTATGAATGGCTCATTGCTGCCCGGGGCCGTGCGAATATCCAGTTTGGAAACAATCCGGGGTAAGTTTGCTTCAGCGAATAAATCCTGAATGAGTGATCCAAACCCGGAAGTTGAAGAGCTCTTCGACGATGCCAGCGGCGACATCGCGGTCGGAGACTTGGATGCAGCGGTGAAAAAGTTTCAGCGGTGCGTGGACCTCCAACCGGATTTTTTTGACGGCTGGCACGCACTCGGGATGGCGCTGATGAAAAACGGGGATCCGGTGGCCGCCATTGCCGCCGGATTAGTGGCCACAACGCTCCACCCGAATGATCAACTGGCCTGGTCCAGCCTGTCCCTTTTTTACGTTCGCAACCATCAGATCAAGGAAGCAGAGGCCGCGGGCGCGAAGGCTCGCATCCTTTCGTGGGGCGCAAAAATCGTGAAAGAAGATGCCGTCGCCCCCTCCCACAGCACTCCTGACGCCGTCGATGACAAGTCGTAGATCATTAACCTGCGGCGTTGCCGTATCCAAGGTCCAAAGATAGTCAACGCCACCTTCCCTAACTCCCGAGCCATCATCCGGGCCACCTAATAGGAAATCACATTCGGTCTCCACGGGGGGGGTAGGAGTTTGAATTTTGCCGTTCTGAACGTCACAAGACCGGGCCGAGCATGGCAATGCTGTTGTTCCAGAAACGGCGATAAAGCGGCCAGGCGGCGACCACTTCCACGGTGACTGGATGGGAGTGGGCAAGATACTCATCCTGACGGCGGCGCATCTCGGCAGTGACGCTTCGGCTACAGAGCAGGATATTATTCTCGTAATTCAGCTCGAAGCTGCGGCGGTCCATGTTGGCGGATCCGATGAGAGTGATCTCGTCGTCGAGAGTTAGGGACTTGGTGTGCAGTAGACCCCCATCGTATTCGTGAATGCGAACTCCCGAGGCAAGCAGGTCAGCGTAGTAACTGCGACTGGCAGCACCGACGATCCACGAGTCATTCCGAGCCGGCGTAATCAACGTCGTTTTGACCCCGCGCAGCGCGCAGGAGCAGAGTGCGGTTTGCATGGGGTCATCCGGCACATAATAGGGCGTCGTAATGAAGATCTCGCGCCGGGCGGTGTAGATCAGGTTCTCGAAAATTTCGGGCATTGCCGAGTTACGCGCGGTGGGACCGGTGCCGATGACTTGCGCTGCAAACCCTGCTTCGCCGGGTGCCAGGGGTTCTTTCAGGATGTCGTCGAGATTGTCATCGACCTGCCCCAGCCAGTCGCAGGCAAAGAGATGCTGGTTTTCTCTCACAACCGGCCCGGTGAAGCGCATCATCGCATCGACCCACGGCGCAAACTTGGCTTTGACCCGGAATTCGGGGTCTGCGCAATTCTGGCTACCGCAGTACGTGATGCGGTTGTCGATCACCAGGATCTTGCGGTGGTTGCGCAGATCGATCCGTCCCCGCAGCGACCGGAGCAGCAGATTACCAATCGGCAGCGCTGTGGCCACCCGGACGCCCGCGTCGCGCAGTGCTTTCCAGTGGATGGATTCGATCATGGCACGGGAGCCCAAGCCATCGGCCATGGCGCGGCAGACCACCCCGCGTGCCGCGGCCCGTTTAAGCGCCTCCACCATCTTGAGCCCGTTGTTGTCGGTCAGCCAGATGTAAAATGTCAGGTGGACATGGACTTTGGCGGCATTGATGTCCGCAACCATTGACTCGATAGCGGCATTCGAATCCGCCATAAGGTGGGCCTGATTGCCGCCGACGGCTGGGTAGCCATTGACCGACTGGCCGAGTCGGAAAAGGTGGGCGTAGATTTCAGGAATCATCGGCCGGCATTCCGGCGCGTCCATCCCGGGGATCTTGGCGACCGTCGGCATTTCCGAAAGGACCTTACGATCGCGGGCCACTCGTCGTCTGCCGATATTGGTTTCCCCAAGCATCAGATAGGCAATGAGCCCAAGCACCGGCACCGCGGTGATGACCACGATCCATGCCACTCGTGACGCTGGTTCACGGTGCGGCCGCAGGATGACCCGCATGATGACGGCAACATGGACGAGGAGGAGGAGTCCTGCTCCCAAGGCGGCGAATATCTGGTGGTTTGTCATCCGGTTAATGGCACAACGGCAGTCAATCACGGCTCGCGCCTCGGCCGGAAGCACTTTGTTCGAGACTCGAGAACATGCCGTCCTCCCGAGTCAGACGTCAGGCTTTCGGCAATCCTCTGATACGGATCGTGCCTTCGGTGACTTGACGGCAGATGATCTCGATAGCAAATGCCGATCCAACTCCAAGTGCTCTTAAGACAGATGGCTTCCTCGTCTTCCACCGTTCTGTAAGCATCCAGCGGGTAGTATCTTATGGATCTTCGCTGGGTTCTTCGCTATTTCCAGTGGGGTGGCGACCCCGTTAGCCCGGTGGGCTAATTTCCTAATCGACCCTCCGGGTCTTACCTGGACATGCTCACCCACTGGAAATAGCGAAGAATCACAATTTTCGCGTGAAAGCCCTCAATCTTTTTCAACTGTTTCTCTGCCACGTTGCTGTAGCGGTCCAACTCCTCCCGAGAAAAATCTTTTACCGTTCGCGCTGCCGCCATGCGCTCGATCTTCAATCCCGTTTTGAGGAACTCCCGCGCCTCCCGCCTCGCCGCCAGAAGATCTGCGCTTTTAGGCTTGTGCCATGCCGTAACCCCCGCTACCTTTCGCCATAAGTGATAACCACCGCTGACGTAACGGTAGATTCCTTCTGCAACTCGTGAATACCGTCTCTCCTGTTTCGTCCTCATATCTTGTCTCCTGCACTGCGGATGCGCCTCAGCACTCCCACAGCACAGGTGTGGGAAATGGGTGCAGCAGGGGGAAACTCAGGGATTCACAAGTCACTGATTTTCAATATTTTCGCCGGCATAGCTCAGTGGTAGAGCAACGGTTTTGTAAACCGTCGGTCCTCGGTTCGAATCCGAGTGTCGGCTTTCTTTTTCAGCACAATCATCGGCCTAATCTCCTTGGTTGATTTTCCGTCGGGCAAGTGGCTCGTTAAATCATGACAATCGTTAAGTTTTTACTTCCAGTCATCGTCTTAGGACTTGTGGCATGCGACCCGGCACCCAAACCGGAGACTCCTGCCGCCCCTGTTGAGGTGGCTGCCACTCCTCAACCCCCCGCAACACCGTCGCCCACCCCTGAGCCATCCCCGACTCCAGAGCCCATCAACACAAGTGCAGAGGTTTCGATTCTGGGCTACCATCGTTTCGAGAATCCGCCGCGCGATTCACTTGCCATCAGCACGCAAATGTTCCGGGAACAAATGCAGGCGCTGAAGGACGCAGGGATCACGGTGATCCCCATGGCTGACTATCTGGCGTGGCGGGAGGGAGAAAAAAATATCCCAGCTCGAAGTGCGGTGATCACGATGGATGACGGATACGTCTCCTGCTACACCGAGGCGTGGCCAGTACTCAAAGAGTTTGGCTACCCGTTCACCATGTATGTGTATACCAACTACATCAGCGCTGGCGGGAAATCGATCACGTGGGAGCAACTTGCGGAGATGCGCGATGCCGGCGTTGACATCGGGAGCCACAGCATCTCTCACGATAACATGGCACGTCCGAAACGCGCAAAAGGTGAGCCGTATGATCAATGGCTCTGGCGCGAGCTCAAGGAGTCCAAGGAGACGCTGGAATCCAAGCTGGGAATTCCAATTTTGACCTTTGCCTATCCATTCGGTGTCCACAATGAAATCGTCATGCAGAAGGGACTGGAAGCAGGATATGAAGCGCTGTTTACGGTGAGCGGGCAGAAGGGTAGATATGATTCGCCGCCCGCTTCCGTCGGACGGTTCATCATCCAAAGCGATAAGCCATTTACCTTCACCAACGCGCTCAAAACCTCTGGCACCACCGGCGGAGCAGTAGTGCAAGCGGGCACCGGCGCGGTCTCGCCAGGCATCATCACCCGCCCTGCGCAAGGGGAGGAAATTGGCAACCCGTTTCCTCGGATCGAGGCGGACCTTTCCACTTTGGGAAAACTGGATCCCAAATCTGTCGAGATGCGCATCAGCGGATTTGGGCCGGTGCCTGCGGAATTCAATGAGGCAACCCAGCAAATCAGCTACACAATGCACCAGCGGTTGCGCGAACCCGAGGTCACCGTGATCGTTCTAGGCCGTGCAGATGGAAAACGAGTGCAAGCCAGTTGGGCATTTCGCGTAAAGCCTGCAGTCGCGGTCGCTGAGGAGGTGGCATTGCCATCCACACCCGCTGAAACTGATGATGAATCCGGGATTCCCGAGATGATTCCCGCATCGTAGTTCAGATCTCGAACAATTAGATTTCGCCCGCTCGGGCAACGACCTGCAGCCAGTACCATTGCCATGTCCGCTTCCCATCCTCTGTGGCGAGGCGGTATAATGACCGGATGGAATCTGGTGCAGAGTCGTACATCCGAACCACCTCATCCCGATTGGCCTGCGGGGTCGCCGCAGTTTGAAAATACCATTCGAGGCGCGGTTGGATCAGGCGGCCCACGTCACAGTGAACCACATGCAAATGTGCGCTCTCGCAAAGTGTCCGCCATTCGCCCGGAGGCAGCAGGCGTCCATGACTGCGGTCTCTGAGCTTCTCCACCCGATTCATCCATGCGGCGGCTTACGGTTCGGCGTCCGGCACAGAACCATCAATTAATAGAAACCATCCGCCGGGCTTGAGGACTCGCGCAGACTCCCGCACAAAATCCTGTGGAGAACTGAAAGGTTCTTCGCTGTTTTCGGTGGGTGAGCATGTTCAGTTAAGACCCGGAGGGTCCATTAGGAAATTAGCCGGTGGTGCAAACCCTGAGCTTTCTACAGAGCGACCCTTATCCTGCATTTTATAATGATTCAACCGCATCTCATCTGCGCCGAAGCCGTCTCCGGTTTGCATTGGCAGAGAATATGCCCCGCCACGAGTTTCGGTAGTTGCCGCCGACGGGGCGCGTATTCTTCGGCTATCCGCGCGGACGCGGACACCCCGGACCGAGGAGAAAAGAATTAAAACCATGAAGAGCATGAAGCGCATGAAGATTCAGAAAAAATCTTACTCAGCCTTCTCCCTCTTCATGTCCTTCATGCTTTTCATGGTAGAAAAAGCACGGGGTCGCCTCGTCGGAAGTCAACCCGGCGGTAAACTGCGGAAAATCCCGCTCATGCCCGGCGCGCTCATTGTCCTCCCACAAGCGAGTCGGGCAGCGGGTTCTCAACCCTCCTGTTGTTTCCCCTCCCATTGCGTTAATCGTCCTTCACTATTATACCCAAAAAGTTGTGTAGAAAGCTCAGGGAGGACACCACCGGAATTCGACACGGTCAGCGTTTCGCCCCGGCAGGGGCGGAGGAAAATCCCAACCCCGCCGCCGTGGCATCCAAGTCCGCGGTGTCTGCCAGAATATGGGATTTTCAGTAATTGCCGCGTTGCTTATCAAACTGGATTTGCGCGTCGGATTGGGCGGCGTTGAGATTCATTGAATTTGCAGGATGTAGATCAACTGCCCATTTCCCCACTGCGGTCCCCGGATATAAAGCGGATCTTCCCGGGCCAGCTTCACTCGGGACGTCAGGGCCAGGCTTTTATTTGCATACAAATCCAGTTTGAGTTCATACGAAGCCATATTTTTGTTTACTGCGGTCAACTTCAAAAAGACAGCCTTGCTGGAAATCAACCATTCCTCGGTGCCCTCGACCACCCGCTTTCGTTTTTCTCCAAGGATATAAAACGAGTTGTACCCAAAAATTTTCTGCAAATCGTCGCCAAATGATTCCAAATCCTGCGGCATCGGTTTTGCAGGTGATTCATTCGTTGCAAGAACCAGCGCCGACCACACGCGATCATCCGCCCACACGGACTGATGCCCTGCCAGCACCAGCGCGATGCCCGCGAGCAGGGCCCAGACTATTGCTCGTCGTCGCATGGTTATCGGATCGCCTGTTGCGCCGGAATAAACCCGGGGTTTTCGAGCCAGATCACGCTGCCTTTTCCATCCGGTGCACGAAACGATGAGGCACTATTGCGCTCCGGGTTGGCCGAGCGTGCCTCGATGACCTGTGAGATAAATTGCGTCTCACTCGGAACTCCATCGTTATACGAGATCACGATGACGGCCATGACGAGCGCCAAAACACAAAGCCCGCATCCTCCCCACACGAGGCGCCAGATCGACGGCAATGCCGTACTTCGATGCGCCCCTGCATCTGCCTCGCGGGATTCCGCCCGGATGCTCCGCGAGACCTGGGACTTTAGAAAGCCTGCATCACGGGCAAACTCTGGTGGCGGTGCAGAAACCGCCTTGAGACCCGCCCGCAGATTGGTCCAGACAGCCTTCTGCTCGTAAGCCGCGTTAAGGTCCGGCAGTTGAGCTTCAAATGCAGCCACCTCGTCCGGCGGGAGCGCGTCATCCGTCCAGAGCACCATTTGTTCTTCAAAGTTCTTCATAAATATCCCTCAGTTTCGATTGCATTTTCTTCCGCGCATAAAATAGCCGGGACATCACAGTGCCCGTCGAGCATCCCACGGCGTCCGCGATTTCCTGATAGCTCATGTCTTCCAGTTCTTTCAGGACCAATACCGCCCGGTGTTCCGCAGTCAGTTGAAGCATGGCGGCATCGTAACGCCGACGCATTTCTTCGAGATCCAGTCGAACTCCAGGTTTTTCCGGATCCGAGGGAGTAGTCCGTGATCCTGCTTCGGCCCGCAATTCGACCGTATCCAGATCTGCCTGCGGTCGAACCTGCCGGCGGCGGATAACATCGATGCTCGCATTAGTCGCGATTTTCACAATCCAAGTGGAAAATGCTGCTTTCCCATCGAATCGCGATAGCCCCTTCCAAGCGCGGAGGAAGGTATCCTGCGCGACATCAAGGGCATCGTCGTGGTTGCGGAGCATGTGATGGGAAATCATATAAACGCGTTCCTCATGGCGGCTCACCAGCGCGTCAAAAGCGGAGAGGTCTCCCTCTTTGGCAGACTGGATTAATTCCGAGTCTTCGCACGCGAGATCAGAGCTCATGGACTATTGACGTTTGAAACATCGGGGTTATTCACCACAATCGACACAAGGTTGCAGCAGGGCTGCATTTAGTCTCCACGACGACGGCCGAGTTCGGCACGGTATTCACCCATCAGGTCAACAAGCCGCTCGCGAATGGGAAAGAGCATATCCGTAAATGCCAAGTTGTCCGACGCGACCAGAAGCCCGGCTTCATGCAGTTGCGCCGAAGCGGACAAGCAGTCGTTTGCGGCCTTCAGACTGCGTTTGAGATAGGCAATGGTCATTCCCATCTCGGAAAAATCATCTCCACACAGCGCGGCGGCCATTTTTGCGCTACAAATGGACGCCCTTGTGGCTAATTCAACTCCCAGCGGGTGATTGCGGAGCGATTCATTTTTTTCGATGATCTGATAAACCCGCCGGTTGAGTTCCATGCTTTGGAGGTAAATCTCCGAGTTCTCGAGGGCGCTGAATGCACTGTCGTCATCGGAGTCATCGGAGTCATCGGAAAGCTCATCATCCTCTGATTCATCGTCGACGCTGGAATCGAAATCATCGGCCGCCTCTGCCCAAAACTCTCCGGTAGCCTCGTCAGCGTCCTCGTCCATTCCCGGGTTCCATCCCATCTCCCTTGCGATGATTTCATCGCGGTCAGGATACTCCGCATATTTTTCAAATAAGCTAAAATACTGCTCGGTTTTCTGGTCCTGCTCTTGCAGAAACCGTTCCCATTGATACTCGTCCCAAAGCTCGGGAAACCCGCAATCGTCGTCAGGCATACCTCTTCTCTAATTCACGCCTCCATCGGCTGCAACGGGTATTTTTCGCTCGGTCTGCAAGCGGAGCTGGCCGCAGGCTGCTGCAATATCATGCCCCTTCTCTCGCCGGATGGTCGCCGAGGCAGCTCCCCGATGCAGGACTGCCAGGAATTCATCCTGCTCCGTCTCCGATGGTCGCTGCCAATCCAGTCCGTCCACCGAGTTGTAAGGAATGACATTTACCTTGGCCTCCAGGCGACGCGTAATTTTCGCGAGCTCCCGTGCATCATCGGGCGAATCATTCACTCCTTGAATGAGAATATATTCGAAGGTGATCTTTTGTTTCTTTTTCGAGCGAAAATACTCACATGCGTCGAGCAGTTCTTCGAGCGGGTATTTTTGGTTGATCGGCATGATTTGGTCTCGCACCGAATCAGTGGCACCATGAAGCGAAACCGCTAATCGAATTTGAAGCGGCTGATCCGCAAGTTCGCGAATGCGAGGGACGAGGCCGCTGGTGGAGACCGTGATATGCCGGGCACCGATGCCTGGCCCCCATGGTGCATTGATGATCGTTATCGCACGCAGGAGGTTGTCGTAGTTTGCGAGCGGCTCCCCCATTCCCATGAAAACAATGTTATTCACCCGCTCGCCGCTGGCTGCCTCGACCGCAAGCAATTGGTCCACGATTTCATCCGCATCGAGGTTGCGCTTCCATCCATCCAAGCCGCTGGCGCAAAATTTACATCCGTATGCGCATCCCACCTGAGACGACACACACAGCGTGCGCCGATCCGCAGCGCTTCCATAAAGCGCCGGAGATGCGGGAATCAGCACCGTCTCGATCATCTGCCCATCTCTCAGCCGGAAAAGAAATTTCTGCGTCGTGTCGTGCGACCCTGTCTTGGTGACTATTTCGAGCGAGCGGTCGTCAAACTCCTGCGCTAACCGCTCACGCAGCACAACGGGTAAGTTCGACATCGCGGAAAAATCGCGGACACGGCGCAGATAGAGCCACTCGACAATCTGCTTCGCACGATATCCTGGTTCTCCAAGCTCGGCGAGACGAGCTGTGAGCTCGTCAAGAGGGAGGGATTTAATCGATTGCATGGGATCAATATATCTCCGACCAACGTCAACCGGAAGTGAAGAAATCAGCCGTGACGCGCAATCATCGCCCGAAGCGAAACAGCAGCATCGCGCAATAGTGGCTCTCCATGCGCGAAATGAATCGCTCCGACGGGCAGCCCCCCCAAGGTTGCCACCGACGCCACCGCCTGTGCCGCACACATGCAATATTTCTCCGGCAGATACCTGAGGCCCTCAGGCGGCAAGTGGATCACAGCATCACCGATCACCAGCACCGGCTCTGGGCCCAGCCGATAAAATGCCACTTCTCCAACACCCGCTCCCGGCAGCGGAATAGCACGCAGTCCCCGCACGGTGGGTTCTTCCGATCCCTCGATCCATAGATCCGCGCTTACCTCCGTCTTTGCCAGCGCCGAGGCGATGATCGGGATATCCAAGCGTTGGCGCAGCACCAGCGAATCGCGTTGGTGGTTCGCATTAGTCAATAAGATCGCGCCTGGTGTGCGCCCGGCTATCAGCCGCTCCAACGCTTCGTCCGTGAGGGCGACAGGATCTACAAAAAGCAACTCGCCATCGGATTCCAGCGCCGTGGACGTGAGGTCACATTTTACGTCCTTTTCGTATCCCTGCCAGGAAAAGACGCCGTGAGGAAGCGTTTTGAAATCCGCTAAAGGATCCATGCGATAACAGCGAAGCGCGTTTCCTTACCCCGCCCGGGATTGTTCGATAAATGCCGCGATGGAATTCACGTCCAAAAACGCAGTGCGTGCCACTTCCGCACTTGGCGTGGAAACACCAAAATGCTTCTCTAGCCCGACCGCAAGCTCCAGAGCATCGATGGAATCCAAGGCCAGCCCGTCCGGCACAAACAACGGCACGTCATCCGCAATATCCGCGGGCTCCATTTTCAACATTAAACTTTCGACCATCATGGCCTTGATTCGATCCTTCAACTCGGGGTCAGACATGCAATAATAATGGCTTGTGTGTGAATGCGCGAAAACCTGAACAAATTCCTGGCTTTGGACAATACTGAAAAACTGAGACTTGATGCACTCCTGGTCGAGCGCGGAGATTTTGAATCCCGGGAACGGGCACAGCGTGCGCTGATGGCGGGAATGGTTTTTGTGAACGGTCAGCGCGCCGATAAACCCGGCCAGCGCGTCCGAAGCGATGTGATCATAGACGTCCAGGGACGTGAGAAATACGTCGGACGGGGAGGATTGAAGCTTGAGGGAGCGCTTGCGGAGTTTGCCATTGACCCGACGGGACGCACCGCGATTGACATCGGAGCATCAACGGGCGGATTCACCGATTGCTTGCTGCAACATGGAGCTTCCCATGTCCATGCCGTGGACGTCGGGCACGGTCAACTCCATTGGAAAATCCGTCAGGATCCACGGGTTTCGGTGCAGGAAGGCCTGAACTGCCGCAACCTGAAACCGACCGACATCGGCGAGCGCGTGTGGATCGCTGTGGCTGACGTCAGTTTTATTTCGTTGACTTTGATCCTGCCACCCGCGTTTCAGTTGCTGGAACCCGATGGCTATATGGTCGCATTAATTAAACCTCAATTTGAACTTTCCCGCAATCGGGTGGGAAAAGGTGGCATTGTGACCGATCCCGAAGCACACGCCGAAGCTGTCGAAAAAATCCGCGTCTTTGCGACTGAGATCCATCATTGGAAGTGGCGCGGTGTGATCGAATCACCGATTCGCGGAACCAGCGGAAATGTTGAATTTCTCGCATGCATGCAACCATGATCGGGGTCCTCGCGCACTTTACCAAACCGGGAGCTCGTGAACTCGTCCGCGAATTTTGCGCCGACCTCGCCACAAGGTCGATGCCATTTGTCGTGGACCCGGAGACGGCGGCACACTCGGATCTCGCCAGTAACGCGGCGAGGGATGACGACGCATTCCTGATCCAAAGCCGCATCGTCGTCGTCATGGGGGGGGATGGAACGATCCTCCGGTTCGTCCACCGCATGGGGGCACGCATGCTGCCCGTCTTTGGAATCAACCTCGGCTCGCTGGGATTCCTCACGTGCCTCGGCCCCTCGGAAATCGCCCGCGCAGCAGATGCCCTCCAGCGCGAAGATTACACGCTGAGTCAGCGGCGCCTCCTGAAGATCGAACACGTCACCGGGGATGGCGAATGCCTCATCTCTCATGCGCTCAACGATGTGGTTATCAGCCGCGGGGAGCGATCTCAACTGGTCCGTATCGAGGTCCGCGTGGATGGCGAGACGCTGACAACATACAACGCAGATGGCTTGATTTTGGCCACACCCACCGGCTCCACGGCATACTCGCTATCCGCAGGCGGACCGATTTTGCTACCGGATTGCGGGGCCGCGTTGATCACTCCCATTTGTCCGCACGTGCTTACCAACAGATCCACCGTTGTGAGCGACCGCTCGCTCATTGAGGTACTCCTGCGCGAGCCCGATCAGCAGGTATTTTACAACGTGGACGGCCAGAAGTCTCAGGAGATGCAGATCGGCGACCGCCTGTGCGTATCAAAAAGCGACCGAGTGCTTCCGTTGGCAATGCTTCCCGAGCGACCGTTTACCGACGTGCTCCGCCAAAAGCTCAAGTGGACCGGAAGTAATATCTGATTTCCTGCATGCACCTCGCAAACATCCTCAAAATCGATGACATCCAACTCGCCTTGGGCGCATCCACTCGATCGTCAGGAATCGACGAAGTACTGGCAAAGCTGAACGGTGATGCGCGGGTCACCGATTGGGAGTCCCTTCGGAAGGCAGTCTTAGGCCATGATGCTGCCTTGTTGGAAAGCAGCGGTATCGGGATTTGTATTGCCCACGGGCGCAGCCAGGGATTGAAAAGCCTCGTCGTGGCGGCCGGACGCTCGGACCAGGGGCTATCGGCTCCAGACGGTGAGCCTGCGACACGGTTGATTTTTGTAGCAGGCATCCCGTCCGCGATGAACGCGCAATACCTCACGGTAGTCGGCGCCATCGCCCGCGTCTGCAGTAACAAACGGGACCTCGAACACCTCCTCACTGCCAAATCCCCAGAGGAGTTTATCGAGACGTTGCAGTCCGCCTGCACAAACAACGGGTAATTCTCACAGCGACTTGCATGGCGTGCTACCCTCGCCACCATGGATGGGAAGATGGAGCTACAGGTCAACAAGAAGGCGTTTCAAATTAACATGGACAGCCGCATCTATGGCACGTTTGCCGAGATCGGTGCGGGCCAGGAAGTGGCTCGGCGGTTCTTTCACGTCGGCGGAGCCGCAGGGACCATTGCCAAGACGATTTCGGCCTATGACATGACGTTTAGTGATTCGATCTACGGCACAGCTGACCGCTATGTGAGCCGTCGGCGTTTGGATACCATGCTAACGCACGAGATTTCACTGCTCGTCGAGCGCCTCGACGCGACCGTGGGGGACAAGCGGTGTTTTTTCGCCTTTGCAGATACTGTAGCCGCTCGCAGCTTCCGCAAACATGATGAATCCCACGGTTGGCTCGGCATTCGTTTTCAAACTGCGCCCCGATCGGAGTTTAGCGAAATCATCATGCACGTCCGGATGCTGGATGTCGAAAATCTGGAACAACAGGAGGCGCTCGGGATCATCGGTGCCAATCTTGTATATGGAGCATACTATCACACGCAGCGGCCGGAGGCGTTGATTGGATCGCTATTGGATGACCTGAAACCCGGTCGGATCGAAGTTGACATGATTCGGTTTTCCGGGCCGGAATTTGCCAAAGTGGACAATCGAATCATGGCGCTTCAGCTGGTGACTCAGGGTCTGACCAAGGCCGCGCTATTCCGCGCCAACGGCGACGTGATCAATGCCGCAGATGCCTTTTACAAAAAAGATTTACTCATCGAACGCGGGAGTTTCCGTCCGGTGACTTACGTGACAAACGACATGCTCGATTGTGCCCGCGCGATGTTTCTCCGGGAGCCAAAACTCGCAGGTCGCGAACCTGAGGTCCTCATGGAGATAACCATGCAGAACCTGCTGAGCAGCGGCGAGCTCGATGCGCAGGATTTTCTGGATCGCGTGGATATGCTGGGCGCACTCGGTCGCACTGTTTTGATCTCCAACTACGGGGAATACCACCGGCTTATTAACTACCTCACACGCTACTCTGACCAAATGATCGGGCTGCCACTCGGCCTGCCCGCTCTGATCGAACTTTTTGAGGAGCATTATTACGAGGGATTGGAAGGTGGCATTCTGGAGGGACTCGGACGGCTATTTAAAACTGGGGTCAAACTCTACGTCTATCCCTTCCGCGAAGCGAACGGCTCAATCACGACTGCTGATAATTACCGCGTGGCGCCGAACCTGCGGCACCTTTATGCCCACTTGCTGGAGAATGATTTCATCCAGTCGATGCAGGACTACAACCCTGCATATCTCGGCATTCGATCCGCCGATGTTTTGGCACGTATCCGGGAGTGTGACGGGACGTGGGAGGAATTGGTCCCCGATGAAGTCGCGCATGTGATCAAGGACCGCGACCTCTTCGGGATCGACCGCTGTCCTTTTCCTGCACCGGAACAAGGAAAAGCGACTGCTATTGCTTTGGAGCGGCAATCGTGAGGTAGGGGCGAATTTTTTCCAGCGTTGATGCTCCAATTCCGCGGGCGCGGACAAGGTCATCGAGCGTCTCATATGGACGCGATTCAATGATGGCGTTGGCTGTGACTTTACCGATACCTGGAATTTGCATGAGTTCAGCCACAGCCGCTGAGTTCACATCCAACGGCTCTGCCGGTGGGATATTTCCCAGCGCCAATTGCGATTCCGCGTCTTCGAGACGCTGGTCGCGACGCTGATGGGTAAAATCACTCCAATCGGTGAATGCCCATGCGCCGCTGCCATTGCGCGCAGCAAGAAGTTCCGCGTCTTGTAATTGCGCCTCGTAGTCCCCCCGCGACAGCCCTTCCGGCGTCGAACGATAAACTCCAAATGCCCGCGCCAACCCCTGCGTCACCAGTAAAGCAGCAAGGTCTTCGCCGTCGGACGTAGTCACAAATGCGTAGATCCGGCTATACCGGGCATCGCCGCGCGCGTCTGCAAACGACGTGTGAATCCGAAATGGACGGGATAGTTTTTCTTTCACCATCTTGCTGGCTTCCTCACCCAACGATTTCGCAAGGGTGATCGAATCCGCCGCAGAATCACCATATCCCGAGATTCCAAAATACCGGCGCTGTGCGCGCAACCGCCGGGCATCAGTATCACCGGTAACATGCCACTCCATGCAATCCGCTCCATACAGCCGCACCGTGTGTTCCTTGCCGTCAGGGAACTTCACACGGAAGCTGTCGCCATCTGCCCAATCGGTCGGAATCAAAGTGACATTTTCCGTAGTAATGAGACCGCTTGCCGGTTGAGCCAATGCCGGGCTAGAAACCAAGCACATCAGAAAACTGCAAAAGACAAAAGCTTGGAAGCTGCACGGAAGCAGTCGGGGAGATTTTGTAATGATGATCTTGAAGGCTTTACAAATTTTACGAAAGTGTCAATTTCTACTACTTCTTTATGACAATTCTACTTTACACCCTGCTGGCGGTGCACGTCGCAGTGTCCGTCTTAATCGTCCTGGCCGTGCTCATGCAGCGTCCTCGCAGCGAGGGCCTCGGTGCTGCCTTTGGGGGCGGCATGACAGATAATCTCTTTGGCGCTCAGACGACGCATGTGCTTGCCAAGTTCACCACCACCTTAGGCATTACGTTTTTTGTCCTGACGCTCGGGTTGGCAACGATCTACTCGCGCGGAGGAACAGGCCAAACGCAGATTCAGCGCGAGTTGCTTAAAATGACTCCCCCTGCCGCCGCATCAGAATCTGCCACTCCTACCTCAGGCACCGCCGTGGTTGATGAAGCAGTCGCAGATCCCAAATCCAACACTTTGGCCACCCCCGCTACCCCCGTTGAGTCTGTTCCGCCAGCACCACAAGCTGTAGAACCGGGAGCGCCATCAGCGCCGCTTGAAGCAGCACCAGGCGATTAATCTAGCAGGTCGTTTGTGAGATCGGTGACCACCGTGACAGCAACCCGCTCGCTGCTACGGCGCGCTGGGAAGCCGGTTGTGCTGGTCGCTACCATGGGTGCTCTGCATCACGGGCACGCAGAGTTGATCCGGAACGCACGGAAAATTGCGACCAAGAACGGCACTGTCGTCGTTTCTATTTTTGTGAATCCTCTTCAGTTCGGACCAAACGAGGACTTGGCAGCATACCCCCGCCCGCGAAATCCAGATCGAGCGCTCTGCAAATCCCTCGGCGTGGATGTCGTATTCCAGCCCAACGGAGACGACATCATCACTCCCGGCGCCTCCGTTTTTGTGGATGAAGACGGATCACTTTTTGCGACTTTGTGTGGCAAAAGCAGACCGGGGCACTTCCGCGGTGTCTGCACCATCGTGGCAAAACTTTTTAATATCGTTCAGCCCCAGATCGCGGTTTTCGGCGAAAAAGATTGGCAGCAACTGGCAATCATCCGACGCATGACCCACGATCTGAATTTCCCGGTTGAAATCGTGGGCCATCCCACCGTCCGGGATGAAGACGGCCTGGCGGTGAGCTCGCGCAATGGTTATCTCTCATCGGAAGAACGCGCTGCGGCTCCACGCTTCCGCGAGGCGCTCGTAACCGCCGCAAAAAAGGCTCCGTCCGTGGCGGCGATTCGGAAAGAGGCCGTTCGGCGCTTGGAGAAAATCCCAGATACCCGGATCGACTATGTCGAAGTGGTTGATGAGTCCTCGCTACATCCCACGCTCCGCGCAGAAACGGGCACCATTCTCGCAGCTGCAATCTATTTAGGTCGCACACGATTAATCGACAACCTGCGACTGACTGAAAAGGCAAAATGAGAGAATTCGACTACATCGTCATAGGCAGCGGAATTGCAGGGCTCTCGTTCGCACTCAAAGCAGCGACCCAGGGTTCCGTCGCCATCGTAACCAAACGCGGGCTCTCGGATTCCAACACCGCCTGGGCCCAAGGGGGCGTGGCCTGCGTGATCAGCAACGAAGATTCCTTTGATCTCCATATCGGCGACACGCTTTCGGCAGGCGTCGGCCTTTGCAACCGGGAAGCCGTGGATGTCGTCGTAACGGAAGGTCCCAGCCGGGTCCGGGAGTTGATGGAACTCGGAATGCATTTCGACGAACGCAAAACACCGGACGGCACCACCGAGCTCGATCTCGGGCGCGAAGGCGGGCATTCAAAACGCAGAGTATTGCATTTTCAGGATGCGACGGGCTCGGAGATCGAGCGCACACTGGTCGCACGCGTGAAGAAGCATCCGGAAATCACGATCCTCGAAAATTACATGGCGGTGGATTTCATCACCACGGGCAAACTCGGCTACGCAATGCAAAACGCCTGCGTAGGGGTCTATGTGCTCAATGAAGCCAGTGGCATCGTCGAGACGCTGCGCTCCGATGCCATCGTGTTGGCCTCCGGGGGATGTGGCAAAGTTTACCTCTACACAACAAACCCGGACGTCGCGACCGGGGATGGTGTTGCCATGGCGTGGCGGGCTGGAGCGACAGTCTCGAACATGGAGTTCATCCAGTTTCATCCGACCTGTTTATTCCACCCAAAAGAGAAATCCTTTCTTGTTTCCGAAGCTGTCCGTGGCGAAGGCGGTTACCTCGTCGACAAACGGGGGCGGCGGTTCATGGATGGCTATCACCCCCGGAAAGAACTCGCCCCGCGCGACATTGTCGCCCGCGCCATCGACGCGGAGATGAAACGTACCGGCAGCCAATGCGTATACATCGATATCACGCACAAGCCGGCAGATTTCATCCGTTCGCGATTTCCCACGATCTATGAAAAATGTCGGGATCTCGGGATTGATATTACCAAGGAACCCATCCCGGTCGTCCCCGCCGCCCATTACCAATGCGGCGGCGTCAAAACCAACCTGCATGCCGAAACCAGCCTGCGAGGTCTCTATGCGATCGGTGAGGCCGCCTGCACCGGCCTGCACGGCGCCAATCGACTCGCCAGCAATTCGTTACTCGAAGCCTTGGTCATGGCCCATCGTGCGTTCGAAAAATCTTCTCTCAACCGCCACGACCGCAACGGATTTGATTTGCCTGAGTGGCGCCCAGGGAAAGTCCAAGACGTGGACGAACTGGTGGTGATCTATCATAACTGGGACGAGATCCGTCGGCTCATGTGGGATTACGTCGGGATTGTCCGCACCGACAAACGGCTCCAGCGTGCCGCCACCCGCCTCCGCAATCTCCATGCTGAAGTTCAGGAGTTTTACTGGAATTTCACCGTCACGACAGAGCTTCTCGAACTACGCAACCTGGTCACTGTGGCATCGCTCATCGTGGATTGTGCGATCAGTCGCAAAGAAAGCCGGGGACTCCATTACACGCTCGATTATCCCACCGTAGACGACGCAAAATTTTTGTGGGACACCACGATGCGCCGGACCTGATGCGGCAGGAATATCACCTTTAAATCCGAACCAAAAAAAGCTACTTCAATGTATTCAGATACCCGAAAATGGAGGGCAAAAAGGTCAAAACTGCAACGTCAGTGAAATTGGAAGTCCCGCCCGCAACAGTATGCCGCAAGATGCCCACGCTCCCGTCTCGCACAAAGAGCCGGAAAAATCCCCTCCTCCGTAATTTTTGAGCGCGACAACCAGACGATTTTTCGATACGAAAGATAAATCCCCCCCAGGAAAAACTTCATGGCCGGAGGAAACCACTACCACCCCAGCCTAGTCAGGCTTCTCATGCGCTGACCAAGGGCGGCAGCATCTCCGCACTAAAACGCGTCGCCATGGTTCGCAGGTCCCGGACCTTTTTCGAATCTAACATCGGCGCCCCCATCCGGGAATTTCCCCTCCCCACCTCCCTACTGCTAAGCCTGAAAAATTCTAAATTCCTAAACTTCATGCTCTTCATGTCCTCCATGGTAGTCACTAATTTCCTTTCAGGGATAACAACGATTTTTCGCTGATTCGTTTCCCCGCAAGGCGCAGAGTTGTTTTCAAGCCCAGTCAGAGTCCTCCGCGCCCCCGCGTCTCCCTGCGAGTTCGGATCCCGAATATTCATCTACTGGAAATCGTGAGGAGCCCTCATATCCTGCGCAACGTAACGATTCAGGATTCTGCACATTGCACACATTCGCTCTCCCTCCGTGGTCTTTGTGTCTCTGTGTGAAAAATGCATCCCCAAATCCTGCAACGGTGCGCTCCAAAATTCGTCAGTCCAGCGGACTTCTAAGCGCCACCCCCGGCCGATTCAGCACATGGGTGTAGATCATCGTAGTGGATACATCCGAATGCCCGAGCAACTCCTGCACCGTCCGAATATCAGCCCCGCCTTCCAACAAATGGGTCGCAAAGGAATGGCGCAGCGTGTGCGGTGTCACCGGCTTCGCGATTTCTGCCCGCAGTGCCGCCCGCTTGACCAACTGCTGCACCCCATTGGCTCCCACATGATGCCGCCGCACCTTGCCAGTCCACGGATCCTCCGAAAGCGCATCCGACGGAAATAACCAAAACCAACTCCAATCTGTCGCGGCATTCACATATTTTACCGATATCGCATCCGGCAAAAACACACCTTCCGCTCCCATCGCCCGATCCTTATCCCATCGGATTCGCGACGCCTCGATTTTTTCTTTCAGCGCACCGATCAGTCGCTTCGGCAACGGCACATAGCGGTCCTTATCTCCCTTGCCGGACCGAACCACAATATACTGGTTTCCAAAATCCACATCCTTCACCCGCAGCCTCACACACTCCATTACCCGCATCCCAGAGCCATACATCAACTCCGCCATCAGCTTCCCGGTTCCCTCCATCCCATTTAAAACGCGGTCAATTTCATCCCGCGTCAAAACGGTGGGCAACTTCGCACTCGCAGGCGCACGTCGGGTTTTATCCAATGCACCAGCCTCCCGCTTGAGCACCACGCGAAAAACAAACTGCAGCGCACTCAATGCCTGGTTCTGCGTCGAACCCGCCACCCGACGCTCCACCGTCAAATACTGCAAATACTCTTTCACCTGCCACCAACGGATTTCATCCCGCGTCATCGGATGGGCAAAAATCAAAAACCTCCGCACCCAATCCAAATACGATTGCTCCGTGCGATACGCATACCGCTCCACACGCAACGCCTCTCGCACCGTATCCAAAAAACTCGCATACCGCGGCGGCAACTCCCCGGTATCCTCCCGACCACTCAGACGGCTAATCCCCTCACCTCCATCCGCGCCCTCCGCCCCGGACAGCATTTCAGATCCTACCGCCACCCGCCGCTCCCAAGGCCCGGTACCTTCAGCCTTCTGCCGCTCCAGTGGACCGCGCCCCACATCTGCCGGACTTTCATCCTCCAATTCCTCCAACATCCCCGCAGGAATCATCCCCATCGGCCAATTCCGCGCCCATGCCGCCGGCTCCACACTCTGATAAAATACCCGAAGCGCCTCCTCCGCCTGCCGAACCTGCCATACACGCTTGCCATTTTCGTGAAGTACTGATAAAAACCTCCGAACATCAACTTCCAAACCCTGTTGAAACAACTTCGGCTTGAGCGACTTTAAAAATTCCCAGATCCACTGACGGTAAAAATCATGATACCCCGGCTCGATCCCTCGCTCCTTGAGAGCCATCCGAAACCGCACCCAACGCCCCTCCCATACTCTGTTATCTCTCCAAGACGCCGATTCTTCCATAGAAATAGAATTACACCACCCTATTGCAATAAATCAACACGTAATTCTATAATACGTTAGCATAATAAAAACAACCAAACCTCCATGAAAATAATAACTGAGACAATTTTTGCCGCAACTGCCAAAGGCGTCGGACTAATCAAGGATCAAAAGGAAGCCCTTATTGATGAAGCTGAACTACGACTTAAAAATATAGCAGATTCCCTTGCTGCAAAAGTGAGAACTTCAATGGTGCTTTCAGCTGTAATTATTTTTGCTGGTCTGGTTATTCTCGCGGCAAGCATCTATTTTGGCAATTGAAACTCATTGGCTCAAATATATGAATCCTGATTCTGAATCCCAAATAAGTCTTCAGACCGTTCAACCAATACGAACATTTTCCTATACCAGAATTGTTGAAATTCCGGCTGACATTCCCTTCCCTCAGAACTTGTTTTCGTTCCATACCTACAA
>Ga0209390_10001074_pt1 | contig 54030 bp, 45 predicted proteins | sample BON01_FD_187212 | JGI IMG/M metagenome (GOLD analysis project Ga0209390, IMG submission 187212) | Freshwater microbial communities from Lake Bonney liftoff mats and glacier meltwater in Antarctica - BON-01 (SPAdes) (version 2) | ecosystem: Environmental > Aquatic > Freshwater > Ice > Glacier...
AAAAATCTTTGTGGCCGCATTTACAAACAACACCTTGATTATCCCGTTGTTCCTTGAAATGCAAGCGGCACGCATCTTCGCTTCCAAAATTAGCCGTGAAACTAAATAAATTCATACCTTTAATTTTGCAATAAATATAATCAATATTAAATAATTATGGGTGTTTGCGGACAATCAGAAATATTTATAGCATTACGGATATAAATTTCTTTCTGAAAGAAATAATTTTATCTTTTGCATAAAACACATTTTTTTGCGTTAGTGAAAAAACAAATGTTTGTTATGAAAAAAATATTTTTCCTTTTTGTGTTTTTCTTCGGAATTTCTTCAGCTTTTATTTCATGTTCTTCATCAGATGAAAACACACCAGAAATAGAAAGTGAGGAAGAATCGATTCCTTTAACGGATGAAGTACAGCAAAATGTAAGTTATGGCGAAAATGAACAGGAAGTTTATGACCTGTATCTTCCGGCAAATAGAAACTCAACAAAAACAAAAGTGTTGATCTTGGTTCATGGTGGTGGTTGGACTTCAGGAGATAAAGCTGACATGACCCAATTTATAACTTTAATTCAGACGAACCATCCAAATCATGCGATTGTAAATATGAATTATGTACTTGCAACAACGAGTATTCCTGCTTTTCCAAATCAATTCTTGGAAATAGACAAAGTGATAAACAAGCTGACGGCTGAAAAGGAAACACTGCAAATTCTCCCTGAATTTGGACTTATAGGAACAAGTGCAGGAGCGCATCTTGCATTACAATACGATTATGCTTACGATACAGATAATCAGGTAAAAATGGTATGTGATATTGTTGGCCCGACAGATTTTACCGATCCTTTTTATGCTAATGATCCCAATTTTAATATCGCTTTGTCATTATTTGTAGATGAAAGTGCATATCCTAATACCACAAATTATACTGAAGCTGTAAGTCCTGCTTTTCAGGTGTCGACCTCCAGCAGTCCTACGATTATGTTTTATGGAAACCAGGATCCATTGGTGCCTTTAACAAATGGTGAACGTTTAGACACTAAATTAAGCAATGCTATGATAGATCATAATTTCACTATTTATCCAGGTGGTCATGGAGATAATTGGAGTGCGGCAAGTATAGCAGATCTTCAAATACAACTATCGGCTTTTATTAATACGCATCTTTCTATTTTATGATAGCACGTTAAGTTTTGCAAACCGAAGTAATAATTTTTTGAGGCCGCCGTTTTCAAAATTTATTTCAGCTTTAGTATCGGCTCCTAATCCTTCAATTTTTACGATTTTACCTTTTCCGAAGCGTACGTGTTCAACAATACTTCCAACTTCTATATTGGCATCTTTAATATTGTAATTTTTATCGGCATCACTTGTAACCGGTTTTAATCTTCGCAATTTCCGAAGCTGATCTTCGGTTGGACCTTTTGGTGCCGATCCCGCTTTAGGTTTGTGCATTCGTAGTTTACTTCTATCAACATCATCAAAAATATCGGAATCAATAAGTGGTTTGTATCGACTTTCAGTAATAGGAGTTAAATACTCTAAATAATTGGAATCAATTTCTTCAATAAACCGGCTGGGTTCAGCATCTATAAGTTTTCCCCATCTATAACGCGATTGGGTATAGATAAGATAGGCTTGTTTTTCAGCACGGGTAACAGCTACATAAAATAATCTTCGTTCTTCTTCCAATTCACTTCGGGTACTCATACTCATTCCGCTTGGAAATAGCTCTTCTTCCATTCCCACGATATAAACGAATGGGAATTCCAATCCTTTTGCAAGATGAACTGTCATAAGCGCTACCCTATTTTCATCGCCTTTATCGTTGTCGAGGTCTGTGGCAAGGGCTACATCTTCCATAAATTCACTAAGAGAACCTGTGGTTTCTGCCATTTCCTTTTGTTCTTCAACAAAGTCACGCATCCCGTTAAGGAGCTCTTCTATATTTTCAATACGGGCAATACCTTCAGGAGTACCGTCTTTTTTAAGTTCTTGAACCAATCCTGTTTTTTTGCTAACATGTTCGGTAATTGCAAAGGCATCATATCCTTTATTTAATACCTGAAAACTCTGTATCATGGTAACAAAGTTTTGCAACTTTGTTTTCGTACCGCTGTTCAATTTAAGATCGATCTTATCGATATTTTGCATGACCTCAAAAATGGATCTATTGTAATGGTTTGCTGCAACTATAAGTTTTTCTATAGTTGTCTGGCCAATTCCCCTCGCTGGATAGTTTATAACACGCTTTAAGGCTTCTTCGTCCTTTTCATTTAATATTAAACGCAAATAAGAAAGTACGTCCTTTATTTCCTTGCGCTGATAAAAACTTAACCCGCCGTATATACGATAGGGAATATCTTTTTTTCTGAGGGCATCCTCAATGGCTCGCGATTGTGCATTTGTTCGGTATAAAACGGCGAAATCACTGTTTTTTAACTGAAAATTCATTTGATTTTCAAAAATAGAACTTGCCACAAACCGACCTTCGTCCCCATCGGTCATCGTGCGGTTTACTTTTATTTTTGTTCCTTCATCATTTGCCGTCCAAACTATTTTTTCTAAACGGGTTTTGTTCTTTTCAATAATACTGTTGGCAGCATTTACAATGTTTTTTGTCGACCGGTAGTTTTGTTCCAACCGGTAAACTTTCACATCGTCATAATCTTTTTGAAAGTTGAGGATATTGTTGATGTTCGCTCCGCGAAAAGCATAAATACTTTGTGCATCATCACCTACCACACAAATGTTCTGAAAGCGGTCAGATAGTGCCTTAACAATTAAATACTGGCTGTGGTTTGTATCTTGGTACTCATCAACCAAAATATATCGAAAACGGTTTTGATATTTCGCAAGCACTTCAGGAAAACGGGTCAACAACTCGTTGGTCTTCAATAATAAATCATCAAAATCCATTGCTCCGGCTTTAAAACACTTGTCCACATAAGACTTGTAAATATCCCCAAGTCGTGGAATTTTTGCCATAGCATCTGCTTCAATAAGTTCAGGATTATTAAAATAAGCCTTTACTGTAATCAAGCTGTTTTTATAGGAAGATATCCTTGAATACACTTGTTTGTATTTGTAGATATCCTTATCTAGATTCATTTCCTTAATAATGGAACGGATTACACTTTGGGAATCTTGAGTATCATAAATTGTAAAATTGGAAGGATACCCTAATTTATCAGCTTCATACCGCAGGATTTTTGCGAACACACTATGGAATGTTCCCATCCAGAGATTTTTCCCTTCACTTGCGCCCACAATTTGCGAAATACGCTTTTTCATTTCGCGAGCGGCTTTATTTGTAAATGTAAGTGCCAAAATGTTGAATGGGTCTACACCTTGCGCCATTAAATAGGCAATGCGATAGGTTAGCACCCGGGTTTTACCCGATCCTGCGCCTGCAATTACAATCATTGCCCCGTCTTTTTGCAATACGGGCGCTCGTTGAGCCTCATTTAGTTGTTGAAGATATTCTTGCAATTTTATTTTTTTTCAGAAGAAATAACGGGTGAAATTACTGAAAATACAACGAAATACAGAGGCATTTTTATACAAATTATAAACAAAGTTACCTGTTCAGAATATATTTAAAGAAGTATACTTTATAAAGATGTTTGATAATTACTTATATGTCAATTTTTTAAATAAATAATCCCCGAGGCAGAGCCGTCGGGGTATTCAACGGAAGATAGTTTAAACATTTTATGAAAACCATCCGTTTTCAAACTTTCCTTTAACACCTCCGATGCAGAGCATCGGGGAATTCTAATGATTAAAAAATTGACATTTTATTTGTATAAAACCTTCATTAGGTGTATAACTGTATTGATATTAACACAACTTTAACAGGTATGAAACAAAAAATAAATGGACTGGGACATGGCTTCTTTATTACTTTACTGGGCTTATTGGTATTTTCCGGATGCCAAGAGGATATGAATGATGAAGCAGCACCTATAGCCAACCCTTCCTATTCCTTTAAAGTTTTAAATCATGAACAGGTATTTTCCCAGCCGCAGATTGCAGAAAAGCTTATAAAATTTAAAGCTTTACAAGCAGCCAATGTATTGGGCAGGGGTACCGTTTATAATGAGGAATATGATTTTACAATTAATACCGATGTGGTAAAGTACCTCTATAATACACAGACGGGGCAAGACTCCTATAACTTCTATATAAGCCGGGACAACCCTCCTGATTCCTATCTGGAAAACTTAGTGCTGAATTTAAATGAGTATGGTAAATACGAAGCATATATAGTAAAATATGGTTTTAGCAAAGAGGAGTTTGCAACTATTGATGAAGCTACTTTAAATTCAAAAAATACCCAGTATACTGCCATAGATTTTGATATTTCTACATTAAATATGGGATTACCAGAGGGGGATGAAGGTAGGGTATCTATGGATTTGGTTTGTGTAGAGTTATGGACACTCGTACATTGTGACGAGGGAGATATGGGACACCCCTGCGGGCCAGATGGAATGGTATGGTCTTTAACTTCAAATGATTGCACCTGGATAAGTAGCGGTGGTGGTGGCAGTAACGGGGATGGAACCGGCACAGGCGACTCTGGCACCGGAGGAGGAGGCGGTGGCAATGGAGACCCGGGGGAAGGTGATTACGACCCTGAGGATCCTGACAACCATGGTAATGGTGGCAATGGGTCCATAATTACCATACCTGTATTAGATGAAGAAGATATAGAAGATCCATGTACGAATATTCAAAATCAAATAAATAATGAAGATTACGATGATATCAAGGAAGAACTTAATAATAATTTTAATTTGCAGGAAGAAACAGGTTATTCCCAATCAACTGATGGCATTTTTACTAACTTAGATGTATATCCGAATGGTCATTCTTTAAGCATCCCCGTTTTAACAAATATGGTTGGCTTTATACATGTCCACACTAAAGAATACGAAACAGGCAAATTTGACAGTGAGGGTAATCCGATAATAACAATTCCAATAAAAATGCCTTCCCCAAATGATATAATTACTTTTTTAAAATTGCTTCTAAATGCGGAAGATAATGACATACCTTTAAAGGATATTTATGTAACCATACTTTCAAATACTGGAAATTATACGTTACGGTTCACTGGGGATATTAATGATATAAATATTGAAAATTTAAATCCAAATAATTTGAAAATAGAATTTAAAAAATACTTTAAAGATTTTAATAATAAAGAAAAAGCATTTTTAAATTTTTTAAAGGATAAAATCAGTATAAATGGCATCTCTTTATATAAAATAAAAAATAATGGAATAATTCAAAAAAAATCTTTAAAGACCAATGGGCAAATAGATACTCAAAATTGTAATTAATATCAAATATATTATATATGAAAAAATTATCAATATTCGTAATAGCAATGCTACTTTTTATAAGTTGTAAAGCACAAAACATTATTCCTCCTGATCCCATAACAGAAATAATTCCAATCGAAAATTATTTAAATTATTGGGAAAATGAGATAGAAATACCGGACAATGCGTATATAAAAGACGTTAATAATTTACTTAATAAATATATAGGTACTTGGTCAGGAACGTATAACAACAAAACTTATGAGTTTTTTATCCAAAAAATTACAAGGGAATCCGATATAAGACCGTTGATCTTTGACGAATTAGTAATACGATATAGAATTACAGCTTCTGATAATACAATTTTAGAAGATACCTCAAACCTTCCGGATAGTTCTCCTTTTATTGTTAATGGTTGGTATATTACTAATAATAATAGGGTATATGTTCTAAACTATGTGGGCGAAGAGGCGGAATGTGGACAAGAAGGAAATATTTTTATTGAGGTTTCGCCTACTAATCTAAATCAAATGAAATTATTTTTACAACCCACGGGTGATATTATATTGTTAGAAGATTGCCCCTTGGGTGAAGCACAACAACTTTTGCCGATTAACAGTATAGTTTTAGATAAGCAATAAATAAGCTTCAAACTTTAAAAGAACCACCTTCCCTCACCCAAACTACCTTTTCGCTAATAGGATGTTTTGGTTTGTTATATATTTAATAACTTTGGGTAAAGGATCTGTAGATGAAAAAAATAGGGCTCTTATTATTTTATATGTTAGCTCTTGGTTGTAAGTCCCAGACAATTTATAATATAACGCAACCCTCAGAGGATAGAACAATATCGGAAAATTATTATATAAAGGATATTAATAATTATAACGATGCTTTTGTAGGAACCTGGAGATGGGAAAACGGTAACAGTATGTTTGAAATTACTTTTGAAGAATTTGAAATGTATAGTGATCCTTTAGCACCTACAATTTATAGAGATGATATTTATGGCAAATATAAATATATAGAAAATGGTATAACTATAGCAGAGGCGCCCACAGTAGAAACTTTTACAAACTATAAGGTTTCTTTAGGGTATAGCTCCCCAACTACCTATAGTATATTAATAAAAGATATAATAAGTACTATTGCCAAAAAAGGAACTTTAACACTTACCTCTCCTAATACAGCAATTCTTGAACTTCGTGATATTGGTGGTGTTAAAGTAGGGTTTGTACCTAATGGTGAGTTTAGGTTGCCTACAAATATAACTTTAACTAAACTAAATTAAAAAATAAAATATCAATATGTGTTGCTGAAAAATAAATACCTTTATAAAAAATTCTATTTAGATGGATGCTATTTTATCTTTTCTAACTCATCTTCCTTGGTGGGGATGGGTTATTGTTACCATCTTACTTATTGCTATTCTGGATATTTTTATTTTAAGGAAACACACCATAATGCATAATTTCCCTGTTGTAGGTCATATTAGATATATGTTGGAAAGCATTGGCCCTGAGTTACGGCAGTATATTGTAGCAAACAATCGCGAGGAATTGCCTTTTAACCGTAGGGAGCGCAGTTGGATTTATGCTTCAGCAAAAAATGCAAATAATTATGAAGGGTTTGGTACCGATCTCGATATCTATCAGCTAAATTATATTTTTATCAATAATGCCTTACTTCCTTTCAAAATTGAAAAAGGACATCCAAATTACAAAGACCCCTACTTTTTACCTTGTGCAAAAGTTATGGGGGAGTATAACAAAAGGCGGAAACCATTTCGCCCGGCTTCGGTAATAAACGTTTCTGCAATGAGTTTTGGCTCACTTTCTGGTCGTGCAATAGAATCACTTAACAATGGCTGTAAACAAGCCCATGCATACCATAATACTGGTGAAGGTGGATTTTCCCCTTATCATAAACAAGGGAGTGATATAATATTTCAAGTGGGGACTGGATATTTTGGGGTACGCGATGATGACGGAAAATTTTCGTTAGAGAAATTAGTGAAAATGACTGAGGAATCACCTCAAATTCGCGCTATTGAAATTAAACTTTCCCAAGGAGCTAAACCCGGAAAAGGAGGTGTTTTACCCGCTTCAAAAATAACAAAGGAAATCTCTGAAATCCGCAATGTACCTATGGGGAAAGATGTTATTTCTCCTCCGGGACATAGTGCTTTTGAAGGGTTGGATGGCCTTATGGATTTTATAGAAGAAATTGCTGAGGCCACAGGATTACCTGTGGGAATAAAATCTGCTGTTGGAAAAATGGGAGATTGGGAGACCTTGGCAAAACTAATAAAAGAATCAGGTAAAGGTCCTGATTTTATTACTATTGATGGTGGAGAAGGTGGAACAGGAGCTGCCCCGCCAAGTTTTGCAGATCACGTTTCATTACCTTGGCTTTTTGGTTTTGCGGAAGTCTACAAATTATTTAAACATCACGACCTCTGTGAGCGGTTGGTTTTTATTGGAAGCGGTAAACTTGGATTTCCGGCAAGGGCAGCCATGGCCTTTTCAATGGGCGCCGACTGTATAAACGTAGCGCGCGAAGCTATGATGTCTGTAGGTTGTATTCAAGCGCAAAGGTGTCATACCAATAAATGTCCGTCTGGCGTCGCTACCCAAAACAAATGGCTTGAACAAGGTATCAATGTCAAGGATAAATCTCTCAGGGCTCATTTTTATTTTAAAAACTTTAGAAAAGAATTATTGGAAATGACCCATGCCTGTGGTTATGAACATCCTTGCCAGTTTACCATGGATGATGTTGACCTCACCGTTGGTGATAAAAACTTGTTTAAAACACTGGCCGAATCATTTACATACCTCAAAACCGAAGTACCTTTTAAAAGTATGAAAGATCTACGGGATTCTCCTTATTTAGGAGGACATTACCAACCAAAAGAAGAGAAAAAAGAAGTTAAGAAAATGAAGAAAAAAGATGAAGTAAGGTGGTAAAATACCCAAGTAAATCAAATTCACTTGGGTATAATTTTACGTTGAGAATCTATGAATTTTTTAATAATCACTTTTAAGCTTTTTATAACAGAAAGATCCACTAGACTTGGTGGCCCAAACCCCTCCCGAATTTAAGCATTTTTTACGGTCGGACATCCCAACCACAGGAGTTGTTGAAACACCTGTAACCCCTTCTGCTGCTGAGGCACTAGCGGGTATACATTTTTTATTGCCGTTAGGCCATTCATAGAAAGTTCCACCAGCTTTAATGCATTTTCTTTTTTCGCCAAATGCAAGGCTCTCGTCTTCTACATTTCCATCCATTACTGCGTTAGTAACAGTGGTTTCAGTAGCAGTTTTTTCATTAGCTTTTTTCTTATCAGCTTTTTTTTCTTGTGCCATGATACTTATAGTACATAAAACACATACGGCAGTAAGGATTATTCTTTTCATGGTGAGATTATTTAATTAACATACAGACTATTACAAGTTAATATTTTGCAGCTTATTTAACTAAATGAATTAAAATAATACTTGCCAAACTGCCAAAACAGTTTAAATTTATTTTTCATTCAAAACCTCCATAGAAGAATTAACCCAAATAATTAGTTCATCACTTACCTCTTACCTGCAATCGTGGTAGAAATTATTGCCTACAACAAATGAAGAAGGAGAGTTTGGTGCAGTTTTGAGCTGAGAAAATAGTGTTTAGATTCGTGTTCTAAAGCAGTGCAAAGTATACACTCGATAAATCGCATTCCCCCGTTCCCCGAAAGCAACAATATCATTTAAAAAGCTCCAAAAAAGTTTTTTTGTTTGCTTTTGAAATGGGAACGCGGTTATCGTTTTCCAAAATCAGGTAGCCTTCATTTTCAAAACCGCGGACTTTTTCAAGGTTTACGATGTGCGATTTGTGACATTTGAAAAAAGTCTTTCCCAATGAAGGTTCAAATTTTCCAAGATTATAACTGCTCAATAGTTCCGTCTTGTTGTTCAAATGAAACTTGGTGTACCCTTCGTAGCCTTCCAAATGCAGCACTTCGTTTTGAGGGATAAAGGATAGTCCCTTCGCGGTGGGAACAATAATCTTGTTTTTATTTGAAATAGTTTCAGTCAGGATTTCAATAAGCTTGTTATTGCTTTCCAACTGTTGCTTTTGCTCAATGGTGGCTATAGCCTTTACAACAGTTTCCTTTAGTTCCTCATCATCCACAGGCTTCAAAACATAACCAATTGCTGATTTTTTGAGCGCAGCCAACGCATATTCATTATAGGCTGTAACAAATATCACTTGAAAATTTAATCCGTCCAAGGCCGAAAGCAACTCGAAACCATCGATTCGCGGCATTTGGATATCCAAAAAAAGAATGTGGGGTGGATTTTTTTTTATAAAGTGTATAGCTTCTTCAGGTTTTTGGAATGTAGCGAGAATGGAGATTTCAGGAAATAATTTTTCCACCTTTTGCTGCAGTCCCTTCAGTGCAGAAAATTCATCATCCACCAGTATGGCCGTTATGTCTGTCATAGCATTTTCTTTATCATAAATCTTGCAATGTTTCCCACATCTTTTTTCCCAGGAAATACCTCAGCGTTGGAATATTGTATTTTCCATTGTTTGGATCGGTTTAAAATTTCAAGCCTATTCTGTAGTACAGCGGAAGAATTGATCTTGCCGTTCACCTTCTTTTTTGAATTTGTGAAACCTACACCGTTATCCACAATTTCTACTAAAAATTCCTTTTCGCCTTTTTTCGTAAAATTCAAATCAATGTGCCCACTTTTCTCTTTGTTGAAAATACCGTGGTTCACGGCATTTTCAACTATGGGCTGCAACAGCATGCTGGGAATGGTGGTTTGTAGCAAATCTAAAGCGGGATCCAATTTTATTTGATAATTCAACTTTTCCTTAAAGCGGAGTTTTTCGATATCCAAATAATTTCTAAGCAATTTGATTTCAGTTTCAAGGGGAATTTCACCTTCTTTTGAAAGTTCAAAAAACTGACGTATCAACTTTGAAAATTTTACCAAATATTTTTCGGAAGTCTCAAAATCGTTATTGTTGATATAATACTGGATTGCCGCAAGTGAGTTAAACACAAAATGTGGGTTCATCTGCGTTCGAAGTGCGTACAGTTCATATTCTGCCATTTTTTTCTGGGCTGTGAGTTTGGCGGTTTTTCTGGAAATTTCCTTGTTTCTGAAAAAATAAAGAATGAATCCCGCAAACAAAAGTCCAAAAAGCCAAAACATTCCCTTGGCCAGAGGCCATTGCCACCACAAAGGCATGATAGTAAAGTGGGTTGAATCCGCCAAGTGGTCGGTTTTTATTTCCAGTGTATAATCGTCTGGTGGAAGGGTAGAAAAATTAAGACTTGAAGAAGTGGTCTGAATCCAATCTTTCTGTATTGGGAGCAAACGGTAAAAATACTTCAGTTCGCCTTGGTTTACCGAAAAATCTATTGCTGAAACCGAAAAATCAATACTGTTGTTTACGGTATAACGTACCGAAGGGGGCAATTGCAGGAATCTCTATTTGATTGAATTGGGCTTTTTCAATATACACTTTCAGGAGTTGTGATTTTTTTTCAAACACCGTTGGGAGTATAACCACCCCATTGTCTGTGGAAACGAGAAGATCGTTACCAACCTCAATGATGGAATTCACCTTTTTTGAGGACAAGCCGTCATTTTCGTTAAGGATATCCACATACTTATATATTTTTCCTTTTTTCACATATTTAAGAATTCCTTTTTCAGACGCCAACCAAATTGCATCATTTTTCACGTAGGCGCTTTCTACACTCAAAAATTCGGAGTTTGGCAACAATTTGGCCGTTTTAAGATCTGTGAGGTATGAACCGTAACCATCGGTGTTTACCAAAAGTAAAGAATCGGTAACTTTTGCAAGACTTAGTATAGGTTTTTTTGAAAGACCATTTTCAATATCCAACGTAGTCATGATATCTCCCAAGAGTTTTTTTAAACCATCTGAAGTTGCCAATAACACGGAATTGTTGAATACTAAAAGATCCACAACCCCGTAATGATCATACAATTTCGTTTCTTGAAAGGTTTGGGGGTCTATTTTTAGTACTCCAAGAGTTGCATTTCCGTATAAAAATCCTCTGTGATAAACTAAACTTCGAATCCCAACTATTTTGCTGGACCAATCAACTTCCCGTTTGTTGTCACCTTCATCTATTAGCTGTATGCTTTTCTTTTCAGAGGTAAAAAAAGCACTTTTAAGGGAATCAATATACACCGCATTGAAAGCAAAACTTTTGTCCGCAATAAAGATTTTAAAATCTTTTTGAAGCGAATCATACTCATAGAAACCTTTGTTATACACATTGGCGATTACCCTATTACCCACTTTTTTTATTTGGTCCACTTTTTGGTTGGCAAGTGCATAAGTAGCTTGGTGTTTTACTTGCGGCAGCTTGAATATACCACTGGAAAAAGTGGCACACCAAACATTTCCAGTTTTGTCCACCATGGAAAAGTAGGCCTTTAAATCGGCCGGGATTTTAACCACCTGGTCCATTTCATAATTCCCGTCCAATATTCCAACAAAATCAAAACCAGTAATCTGGATCTGGTCATTCACGAAATTGTTTCTCAGAAAATTTGGGTTCAAACTGCTGGCGTATTGTTTAAATTCCCTTTGGTAAGTTTGGCCTGAAGGTATGTTTACTACACTGAACCCTTCATTGTAGAGTACTACCATGATTGAATCTTGATTTCTGAACCTCGGAGAGGTCTTCTTTTGAAAAACCTCATTCTCTGCCAACTGAAGCGCTTTTTTATGAAGGACTTTAAAGGAATTGTTTATAGATTGTTCCGTATCGGCAAGCGACATTATTTTCCAACAATCCTTTTCCAAATAGAACCAATCACCACCATTCCCAAAAACTATGGTGTCGCCATAACGATTGATGGAAGCGGGGAACATAACAATATCAGATTGGCAGTTCGGGAAAGTATGGACACTGTCGTTTTCAATATATCCCAGTTTTGTGGTTTTTGAGAAGAACCAAATCCGGTTCCTATTGTCCACCCGAATATCCCAAATATCGTTGGTGGGCAGACCATTGCGTGTATTAAAAACTTTAAACTCCTTCCCATTGAATTTTGCCATTCCCTTATCAGTAATAGCCCAAATAAACCCCTCATTATCTTGGGTAAGCCTGTAAACGCGGTTGCTGGGCAGTCCGTCCTTTATTGTGTAATTGGTAAATTCCTGCGCCAATGAAAAATTCCATATCAATATAAAAAGAATGATATGGAATTTTTTTTTAGGCATTTTAGGAGTTTGGTTAGTCTATTCTGAAACTAAATGTAAGCAAAAAATAGCTGAAAAAAAGTTCGCTATTCCTTGATAAGTTTAAAGGATCGTTTATTTTGGTCGTTGAATATTTCAACGAAATACAACCCTGTGGCAAGATTGGAAACATCTATCTGTCTTTGATTGTTTAGGCTTCCCTTTGCCACGGTTTTTCCCGAGGCATCGGTTATATTGAATTCAAGTGTTTCCTTTCCGCTGAAAAAAACTTTTTCTCTGGAAGGGTTGGGATACATTTGTATTTTTTCAAAATTGTTTTCTTCAACCGCCAGTTGGCGTGTACAGAAATCTTCGATGTAGGGCAATGCTGTTCCAGTAATATTGATTGTTGTTGCAGTGGTGGAAATATGCGCCGAAGTAACGGGAGTATCCTGTTTTACCAACGGAATGTGATTGGGGGCAATAACCTTGCTGTCGCAAGTGTTTCTTTTTAAGGGATCCACTTTAAAAAGTTCTAAGCTTACATCGCTAATTGCTGGGTCAATAACGCGATAGCCTGCCAAATAATAATGGTTATTATTGTTGTTGTCTGTTTTCAGGAAACTCATATCTGGATAATACATCGTAGGTAGCTGGGCGTCCCAAAGGTTATAATCCTCGGTGCCTATCTCCACATTCGGAACGAGGTATTGATAGTTTGGTCCCACAGGATTGCCTGTGTTTTTATCAAATTCATATACAAAAACATTGCTTTCGCCATAAAAAGAGTTTGAACCTATATTCCAGTTTTCATCTCTGTCATAACCAGAAATAACAAGGTTGTTGGGGCTATTAAAAGATGACATTAATGTAAATCCATACATGTTCAGATTATTCTGATCATCTGCATACCAAGAACGGCTACTGTCGTAAGTGCCATTATTATCAAAAACTGTAATGCCGAAATAATGCGAGGATGAGTAATTGGCAAGCATGTATATTTTGTCTGTTACCACGTCATAGTGAGCATCGACACTCACATCGTTTGCGTTGCCAAGAACATAGCTTCGATCCCAAAGCATAGTGCCCTGAAAATCGAGTTTGTGGGCCAGGACAACTTGTTGTGCGTTATTGCTTGGCACATCTTCCCAAGTGGCACTGCCTGTTAGAAAAAATCCATCGTTTGTTTCGGTTATACTGTTTACAAAATCGTAGTCCAAGGTATTTACATTATTTGGTGCATCTGTTTCTACTGTCCAAAGTACATTTAAGGCAAAATCGGTACGCAGCACAAACCCAATGTTCAAAGGGCAATTTATATCTACATTATAGCATTGGCTCCAATAACCCGCAATGACGAACCCCGGATCTGGTGTGGTATCCCCATTGGCATCACTATCGGAAAAAGTGATGTTTAAGCCAGTACTGTTTACATTTGGGCCCAAAATGTCGTAATAATTAGACTGAATAAAATTTCCGTTAAGGGCATCAAACTGGGCCATAAAAACCTTTCTAGTTCCTGCAATGTCTATATATCCAGTTGCAAAAATTAAATCTACATAGCTTACAATATCGAGAATCCGCAAATGGGGCGATGAAGCTTCTTGATAAGTGTTGTTCCATATTACGGTTCCGTTTTCATCCACTTTTTTAATGAACGCTCGTTCTATTTGAAGTGCTGGGTCAAAAAGATTTCCCGCCACTAAATAATCCGTGGTTGGCGGATTGTTATAAGAAAGTGGCTCTACACATACATCGTGATATATCATACCACCTACCGAAACGTTTGTTTGAAATTGGCACCAAACGGATCCTTGAAGGGTCAAAAGCGATAACAGCGTGAGTAATTTTGTTTTCATCATTAAAATATTTAATTGGTTACTGATTTTCCAATTTCGCATATGTCTGTGCAAATTTGTATTCCCTAAGTTCAAGTTCTTTCCTGTTTTTCACAACCTCAATTTGATTACGTAAGTTTTTCAATAAACAAAACAACGGTTTCGTTCAACCACTGAATATTTGTACAGCTTCCAAAAAGGAGTTAAGTTTGCGGTCTCACTAAAAGTTTATGGAAAACGCAACCCAAATACTTAGTTACGTCGCCTACCTCTTACCTGCAATCGTGGTAGGAATTATAGCGTATTTCTTTTTTAAAGGTCATACAGCTAATGAAGAAGGCCGCAGAAGATATCTTATACAAAAAGAGGCACAGAAGCAAGTTCTTCCCATCCGGTTACAGGCTTATGAGCGAATTACACTTTTTTTGGAACGTATAGATCCAAATAAATTATTGGTTCGTGTAAAACCTTTTGCAGATGATGTTCAAAAATATGAGGAATTGCTTGTAAATAATATTGAACAGGAATTTGAACACAATCTTTCTCAGCAAATTTACCTAACACAAGAAGGTTGGAATCTAGTTAAAGCAGCTAAAAATGCAACCATTCATGTAATTAGGCAGGCAGCAATGCATGAAAAAGATGGAAATGCCGATAAAATGCGAGAATGGTTACTACGAAATTTTATGGAAGAGGTTACCCCTTCAGCAAAAGGATTAGCTTATATTAGAAAGGAAGTAGCTGAGCTGTTCTAAGACTCTTTCGCTTTAATTTCATTGAGTTCAGTATTCTTTTGTTTTGCAAAGTTAAAACCGCTTTGCCACCACTGGGTCATTTTTTCTTGATTAAAAATCAATGAGTTGGTAGTCAACACTGTAGGTGTATAATAAAAGTTGATAATGGCATCCTTATTAACAGCAACATATTTTCCGATACGTATATTCTGTTTTTCAATTCTATCAATCATATACGCATGCATATGGGTAAGCAACGAAAACACATTTTTTGAAGGCAACCGGTTATAATAAGTAACCTCGGTTTCCAAAATAATAACATCCACAGTAGTTGCACCTCTTTCAATAGCTTCTTCAATGGGCACCATGCTTCCAAAACCTCCATCAGCATACTCACAATTGTCTTTTTTCACTAAACTCATAAAGGGAATATAGTTACAGGAAATCCATATCCAATCGCAAAAATCATCATAATTAAAATCATTGATCGATTTATATTCCACTTGATTTAAAGACAAGTTTGAAACCGTGACCACCACATCCTTATTACTTTGTTTAAGCTCGTTAAATTCCGCTTCAGTAAGGGTTTCTTTTATCAGCTTTTTTAAATTGAAGCTTTCGCCAAAAGTTTTACTTCCGCGTAAAAAATTTCGAAGTACACTAAAATGATTGATGCCAATTTCCATACTGCCGTATTTTCCCTTTTTAATATTAAAAGGACGGTTACTAAAAATACTGTTCTGATTTACAGAAGTATACACTTTTTTGATCTTCTCTACTTTGTGAAGCGCAAGGTGTGATATTAATAAACTTCCCGTAGAAGTCCCCACAAAAAGATCGTAATCATGGGAAAGTTCTTCCATTAAATATTGCGCTACGCCTCCGGCAAAAGCACCTTTACTTCCTCCTCCTGAAATTACCAATGCTCTCATTCTTCAAGTATATTTGTTACTACATTATACGCCTTAGTTCCTCTTTTTTCAACAAGGGAAAGGATTTTAACCTTATAATCTTCTTCTTTTAAAACTTCTTCAAGTATTTTTCGGGAAGCCGAATAAAACCGCCAATTATGATGTAAGCTAGCATCTATTAAATTGTAAAGTGTTGTTTCATCCCAAAGCTGAAGCTCATTTACATAACCAAAAGCTTTTTGACGGATCTCAAAACTGAATTCCGGTGAAGTGTAGTTTTGTAATTCGCTTATGTATTTATCTTTATTTTCAGGATGATATCCATTTGTTACACTTGCCAGCGCAAGCCATAACTGTCTAACATTTTTATCCTGAAAGCCTATAATTCCTTCCGTTTTATCAAGATATTGCTTTTGTTTTTCTGGAAATTGCATCCATAATTTGTATAAAGCCGTTTCTATCGTGACATAACTTTTGTCGTTTAACAGTGATTCATATTGGGTTTGCAGTTCTTTTGGAATCTTCTCAAGGGTTTGCGCGATTGCTTGACGGATATATAAATTATCACTTTCGAATCCCTTTTTATACAACAGAATTGTTTCTGAAATAGGTTCGCCCATCAATTGATAAACAGCTTCTTCTCCAATATATTCATTTGAAAAAGTAAGTGCTGCTTGCAATTGTATTTTTTTAGCGGAAAGGGGAATTTCACGTAAGGCCGAAATTTCAAAATAGTTTTTAATAAAATCTGATTTCAATAAAGAATTATATGCTTCCGTAGCTTTAAAAGCACTTTGCTTTAACCAATTAGCTTCATAATCTTTTAGCTCTTTTCCTGAAGCAGCTCGCATTTCAGCTAAAAAATTTTCAGTAGATACATTTTTAAACTGATATTTTTCCAAATAGGTTTTTATTCCTTTTTTAAAAGCTTCCTCCCCTATTTCTTCCTTTAAAATATGTAATGCCCAAGCACCCTTTTCATAAAATGTAAGGGAACTGGCTTTCGGATTTAATAAAGCTTCTCCCTTACCATCATCACTTTGCGCCTTTAATTGCTCGGCAGATTGGTAAAGTTTCCAATAGTAATAATCGTCTCCAAAAACTTCTTTATCAGCCAGCAAAGCGTAATAGGTTGCAAACCCCTCCTGCAACCAATGGTCTTCATTTGTTTTTTCTGTAACCAAATCGCCAAACCATTGATGGGCGAGTTCGTGTGCATTTACATTGATATAATTTCGGTCGTTATACCCTATAGAATCTACTATAAAAGCTTCAGAAAAAATAGTGGCGGTGGTATTTTCCATTCCAGCATACAGAAAATCACGCACGGGAATTTGCTTATAATTTTGCCAAGGATATTCAAAACCAATTTCGCTTTCCAGAAAATCAAAAATTCTCTTGCTGTAACGATAGGTCGGTTCTACTTTTAAGGAATCTTCGGGCTTATAATAAAGCGTCAAAGGCACTCCGGAGACCGCTGTTAGATCTTTCTGCTTAAAATCACCAATTACAAAGGCAACTAAATAACTGGCCATAGGATGTTGCATATCGAATTGCCAAGAAATAAAATTTCCTTCTTTTTTTGTGTTTAAAAGTTTTCCGTTTGCAATAGCCTCTTTTTCGGCAGCTGTGATTATAGTGAGATCAAACTCTATTTTATCGTTTACATCATCAATGCTAGGCAACCAATGCGAAGTATATTTCCCTTGTCCTTGTGTCCAGATTTCATTTCCGGTAAAATACAAGGTTTGGCCGGGTGTCACTTCATATGAAAAAGTAACAGCATATGTTTTGCCTTCCTCAAAATGAGAAATAAGCCAGATTTTATTTTCTTCTGAAGAAATTTTAATCCCATTAGAATTGCTGTCATTAACTTTCATTGAAACCCCATCAAGATATATAGAGTCTGAAGCTTTTAAAATTTTAAAGCTATAAGAAACAGTTCCTTCTAGCTTCTTTTCAGTAGGAATAGGTTTTATAACGGCTTCAGCTTTTAAAAAATCGACTGTATCTGTTTGTTGAGAATATGCTGTGAGGGTAAAGAATAGTATAATAAAGAGAAATATTTTCATAGTGTGTTTAAGGCAATTCTTATTGAGATAGCAAATTACAAATTTTCAATCAATGAGATTCCTGCCTTAACTGGAATTTGTATTTTCGTTTTATGAATGCCAATTTTCTACAAACTCCTATTGATTATTTAAAAGGCGTAGGGCCTAACCGTGCCGACTTGCTTAAAAAAGAGTTGGGCATTCATACCTTTCAAGATTTACTGAATCTCTTTCCAAATCGCTATCTAGACCGGACTCAATATTATAAAATTGCGCAATTGCAGCAAAATAGTTCGGAAGTACAGGTGATTGGGAAGATTATTCACATTAAGACAGTTGATCAAAAAAAAGGGAAACGACTGGTTGCAAAATTCCAGGATGAAACCGAAAGCATGGAACTTGTTTGGTTTCGTGGACAAAAATGGATTCGTGAAAATTTAAAATTGAATGTTCCCTATGTTATCTTCGGAAAAACAAATTTCTTTAACGGTACGTTTTCCATGCCACATCCTGAAATGGAATTGCTCGAGGCTCACGAAAAAAGTTTGCGTTCGGCCATGCAACCGGTGTATCCTTCTACTGAAAAATTAGCGAATAGTGGTATCACAAATCGGGTGCTAAATACCCTCATGCAACAACTGTTTTTAGAGAGCAAAAACCGCTTCTCTGAAACACTTTCAAAACCACTTATAGAAGCACTGAAATTACTCTCAAAAAGTGAAGCACTTTTCAATATTCATTTTCCAAAAAATCAGCAACTTTTAGCGCGGGCACAACACCGATTAAAGTTTGAAGAATTGTTCTACATCCAACTTCAATTAATTCGAAAAAATCGCATCCATAAAGCAAAAATAAAGGGGTATCCTTTTGAGAAAATCGGTACTAATTTCAACACCTTTTTTTCACAACATTTACCCTTCGAATTGACAGAGGCTCAGAAGCGGGTTGTCAAGGAAATTAGGAACGATTTGGGAAGTAATGCACAAATGAATCGCTTGCTACAAGGAGATGTAGGTTCTGGAAAGACCATAGTAGCATTATTATCAATGTTGATAGCACTTGACAACGGTTTTCAAGCGTGCTTAATGGCTCCAACTGAAATTTTGTCAGTCCAACACTATAATGGTATTGTTGAATTATGTAAAGAATTGAATACCAGTGTGGAATTGCTTACAGGTTCAACAAAAACTTCAAAGAGAAAAAAAATACATGAAAAGCTCGAAAATGGAAAATTAGACATCTTAATTGGAACGCATGCATTGCTTGAAGACAAGGTAAAATTTAAGAATTTAGGGCTTGCAATTATAGACGAACAACATCGTTTTGGAGTGGCTCAAAGAAGTAAATTATGGCATAAAAATGAATACCCTCCACACGTCTTGGTTATGACAGCTACCCCTATCCCCCGCACCCTCGCAATGAGCGTTTATGGTGACCTAGATATTAGTACTATCGATGAGCTTCCACCGGGCAGAAAAGACATCAAAACGGTTCATCGTTTTGATGCAAATAGGCTTAAGGTTTTTAGGTTTATTAGAGACGAAATTTCGAAGGGTAGACAGGTATATATTGTGTACCCTTTGATACAAGAAAGTGAGACGATGGATTACAAAGATTTAATGGATGGATATGAAAGTATTGTACGTGAATTTCCGTTACCAAAATATCAGGTTTCTATTGTTCATGGGCAAATGAAACCGGTAGATAAAGAATATGAAATGAACCGTTTTATAAAAGGTGAAACACAAATTATGGTTGCAACTACCGTTATAGAAGTTGGCGTTGATGTCCCCAATGCAAGTGTTATGGTTATTGAAAGTGCAGAGCGTTTTGGTTTATCACAACTTCATCAATTACGTGGTCGGGTGGGCCGTGGCGCCGAACAGAGCTACTGTATCTTAATGACCAGCCATAAACTTTCCGCAGATGCCAAAACACGTTTACAAACAATGACCCGTACCAGTGATGGGTTTGAAATTGCCGAAGTAGACCTGAAGCTCCGCGGTCCAGGCGATATTACGGGAACTCAGCAAAGCGGAGTGTTAAACCTTCGCATTGCCGATATAGTGAAGGATAGTGAGATATTAAAGATTGCAAGAAGCTATGCAATACAGCTTTTAAAAACTGATCCAAATCTTTCTTCCGAAGAAAATATTGCTATTAAAAATACCTATGCTCAATTAGTAAAGTATAAGAATATCTGGAATTACATTTCATAGAATGTAAATTATAGAAACGATATTCTAAATTTATTTAGAAAGTGTAGAGTCAATTTTTTCACCTATAAGCCCTTTTACAAAGGTGTCAAATTGTTTTTTGTATTCATCATATTTCCCTCCTGTTGCGGGACCGTTAAACCCTGTATGGATTTTACGTACAACTCCAGATTTGTCTATAAAAATGGTAGTGGGGTAGGATAAAATATGATCTAACATAGGCAATTTTTTATTGGCTGTATTTTTATCACTAGTACCGTATTGCGCTAATAATATAGGATAGGGAATGTCTAATGCCTTTTTAAATTTAGTAATTGCCTCCTTGGCTTTTTGTTCGGTTTTAGCGTACTCAAATGCTAAAGCTACAAATTCAAGGTCCTTCGATTTATTCAATTCAAAATATTCAGTGTAAAACTTACTCTCATCCACACAATTAGGACACCAAGTTCCCATAATTTGAACAATTACAACCTTATTATTAAAGCGTTCATCCGTAAGAGAAACTGTTTGTCCTTTTGTATTGGGAAAAGAAAATTCAATTTTTTCAAACCCTTCTTTCATAAACGTAAGCGAATCGGCCAGTGGAAGTTGAAAAGCATCATTATGGCGTGCAGTAAACGGCTCTTTAGAATGATTTCCGCTATAAAACATTCCTGTCAAAATGCTATCTTTTATTTTTGCTTCAAACAGAAAAGCATGAGCACCATCGAAGGTTGAAAGTCGCAAAGAATCATTTTCAACTGAACCGTCCAAATAACGGTAATCGCCTGTAGTTGTTCTAAAAGTTCCGGTTACTTTATGGCCAACTTGTTCAAAAACACCTTTCGCAAGGTAACGTGTAGCGTCATTGTCTGGGTTAAATACTGCTTCCCAATTTCCCGTAACAATAGCTCTAGGAGCTTCTTTAACTTTAAATCGTTCTGCCCTACCTTGTTTCATTTTAAAAGGTAACGTCCTATCTTGACTAGAAATGATGAAATCCCCATAAATACTATCCCTGGTGTAAATACCTTTAAAAACTCCTTCATAAACGGGGTGTTTTATAATAATGGAATCTCCTTTTAAAGTAACATCAGTAATATTTATTTCTTCAATGCCATTTTTAAAAACAAAGGTATTATCGGCTTTATACTCTAATAAAAAAGGAATCTCTTTTTTATTGTCAAGCTTTAGTGTAGCCCGCCATAAACCTTCTTTAGGTGTTTGTGGATCTCGGTTACATGAAACCAATACAACCCCTATAATAAGCCAAAGTATATTCTTCATAAATTAAAATTTAAATTCTTTTCCATCTAAAGTATCAAAAATAGACACAAAAAACGAGGTAAATACTATCTTTGCGCTTTGTTAAGAATATTTTAGGATGAACATATCATACAACTGGCTTAAACAATTTATTAATATTGACTGGGAAGCCACTAAAACAGGCGAATTATTAACCGATCTTGGCCTTGAGGTGGAAGGAGTCGAATCGTTCTCATCTATTCCCGGCGGACTGAAAGGTGTTGTCGTTGGAATGGTCATAGAATGTATTAAACACCCAAATGCAGATCGTTTAAAAGTAACGAAGGTTGATCTTGGTGAAAATAAAACCGTGCAAATTGTTTGTGGGGCACCCAATGTTGCTGTAGGTCAAAAAGTACCTGTCGCCACAATAGGAACTACGCTATACGATGCCGAAAGCAAGCCTTGGACCATTAAGAAAGGAAAAATACGAGGAGAAGTAAGTGAAGGTATGATTTGTGCCGAAGACGAACTCGGACTCGGACAAAGCCATGAGGGTATTATGGTATTGGGGAATGATATAGAACCTGGGACTTCCATGTCTTCTCTCTTTGAAGTAGAAGACGATATTGTTTTTGAAATAGGCCTCACTCCTAACCGGGCAGACGCCATGAGCCATTGGGGTGTTGCACGCGATTTACGTGCGGGCTTACTTCAACAGGATATATCGTTGGAATTTATTACACCTTCAACAAGTAGTTTTCATGTAGATAACCGTACCCTGAAAATAGATGTAGATGTTAAAAATAATGATTTGGCACCTAGGTACTGTGGAGTTACTATTAGTGGGCTTAAAGTAAAGGAATCGCCTATTTGGCTTCAAAATCGTTTAAAAGCTATTGGCTTATCCCCTATTAATAATATTGTAGATGCTACAAATTATGTATTACATGAACTCGGACAACCGCTACATGCTTTTGATACTTCAAAAATTGCAGGAAATGAAATTCAGGTTAAAACACTTCCTAAAGGAACAAAATTCACTACCCTTGATGGTATTGAACGAAACCTACACGAGGAAGACCTTATGATATGTGACTCTGAAAAACCATTATGCATTGCAGGTGTTTTTGGAGGAATAAATAGTGGTGTTACCGAAGAGACAACGAGTATCTTCTTAGAAAGTGCTTTTTTTAATCCAGTAAGTATTCGTAAAACAGCCAAAAGGCATGCGTTAAATACAGACGCTTCTTTCCGATTTGAACGCAGTATAGATCCCAATAGTGTGAAATACGCCTTAAAACGTGCCGTTCTTTTAATTTTGGAAATTGCTGGCGGGGAAGTAACAAGCGATGTAGTAGATGTATACCCTAAAAAAATTGAGGATCATCAAGTTTTTTTAAATTTTGATAATGCTGCAAAATTAATTGGTGAAGAAATCCCGCCGGAAAACATTAAAGAAATACTTACCTCTCTAGAAATAAAAATAAATAATGTAACCGAAACAGGCATTGGAATGACAATACCTGCATATAGAAACGACGTTACACGTGAAGCAGATGTGATCGAGGAAATCTTAAGAGTGTATGGTTACAACAATATAAATTTTACTGAAAAGCTTAATGCATCTATCGCCATCACCCAAAAAAATGAAGATTATCAGGTTCAAAATATTATAGGCTCTCACCTTACCGTGCTTGGATTTTATGAAATGATGAGCAATTCTCTCACTTCTCCAAAGTATACTAAACTAAGTGATTCCTTAAAAGATGAACACAGTGTAACCATGCTTAATCCTTTAAGTACAGATCTTAGCGTAATGCGTCAATCTATGTTATTTGGAGGTCTAGAAGCATTGGCTTATAACAATAATAGAAGGATTCAAAATGTAAAATTATTTGAATTCGGTAAAACATATCACAATTTTTCTGAAGGAAGAATTGAAAACAAACATTTATCTTTATTGGTTTCTGGCTCTAAAACTGAAGACAGTTGGACCTTAAAATCTTCAAAAAGTGATTTCTTTTATTTTAAAGGAATTATCACTTCCATTCTTGAAAGAATAGGAATATCAGGCTACACCGAAAAGAGCACAAAAAATGATATGATTACAGAAGGTATTTCATTTGTGAGCAAAAAACAAACCCTCGTGGAATTTGGTTTAGTAGATAAATCTATTACCAAGCATTTTAGTATTGATACCGAAACTTTATACGCCGATTTTAATTGGGATGAAATACTTCGTCAGATTTCTATGAAGAATTTTGAACTAAAGCCCATCTCAAAGTTTCCACAAGTAAAACGTGATTTTGCATTGTTAATTGATGATGAAATAACTTTTGACAGCTTAAAAGATGCTGCTATGCAAACGGAACGTGCCTTGCTAAAAGATGTAGTGTTGTTTGATGTGTATACTGGTAAAAACTTACCTGAAGGAAAGAAATCCTATGCTTTGAGTTTTACAATTCAAGATGAAAGCAAAACACTAACTGACAAGCAAATAGATAAAATTATGAATAAATTGCAACAACGTTTTGAAAAGGATTTTTCAGCTACATTGCGTTAAACTCATATATCAACTATAAAAAAATGCGGCTTTATAAGCCGCATTTTTTATTTTAATAAATTACTTTCTACTTACATTTTATCCGATGGCAAAACAACGCTATCTATAACGTGAATAACACCATTAGATTGGTTTACATCTGCAATAGTAACTACGGCAGTTCCTCCATTTTCATCCATTAAAATAACATTTTTCCCTTTTAACATAGCAGTTAATTTCCCACCACTTACGGTTGCAAAAGCAGCTTTACCATTACCTTTTTTAATGGCCTCCATAATATCTGCAGCTTTATAATTACCAGAAACTACATGGTAGGTTAACACTTGCTGCAATTTTTTCTTGTTTTCAGGCTTTAAAAGTGTTTCTACAGTTCCTTTTGGTAATTTACTAAAAGCAGCATTGGTAGGAGCAAATACGGTAAAAGGACCATTAGATTGTAAGACGTCTACCAGGTCGGCAGCTTTTACGGCAGCAACTAAAGTTGTATGATCTTTAGAATTTACAGCATTTTATACAATGTTTTTAGTTGGGTACATGGCTGCTCCTCCAACCATAACAGTTTTTTCATTCATTTTTTTGTCCATCATTTTATCTTGTGCAAAAGAGGTTGTTCCTGCAAATAATGCAAAAGAAAAAATAGCTGTGGCAATAATTTTTGTGGTTTTCATAATTGTTTTATTTGAATTATTAAATTTCATTACGTCCATATAAACGAAATCCGGGAATGTGCGGTTTTGACATTCCTGGATTTTAATCTTTATTTAACTTTCCTACAATTACAAAAGGAGGCTATTTTTTTACCTCAGGATAGACAAGTCCTTCTACTATATGAAAAAAACCATTTTTATGAAAGAAGTCGGTTTTTATGATTTCTGCAGTATTGTTTTCAGCATCAAAAAGAAACAATTTCCCATTAATATTTTTTACTCCCAGTTTTTCTCCTGAAAGTGTGGTATAATATACAGAACCATTTTTCTTTACAGCATTTTCAATAGAATAACGATCCAACCTTCCGGGAATTGCCATATGTTTTACCATCATATTTAATACCTTTTTATTTGCCAGTAAAGAATCTCTAGATTTTTTAGGAAGTGCGGCAAATGAAGCATCATTAAAAACAAAAATGGTTACCATTTCTTCATCTTCAAATGCCTTAATAAGGTTTTCATCTTTTAAAATAAGGCTTTCTATTGAAAATTCTTTTGATTGTGAAAGGTTTTCAGCAATGCTTTTTTTAGAATTAAAAGTTGCTCCATTATATTCTTTTGAAATATCAGCTTGCTCTGTATTCAAATATTTTTGTGCTGAAACTGTGACATTTATACAAAGTAGCAAAAGGATTGTAAACGGTAATTTAAATTTCATAACAAATTTATTAAGCGCTAAAGGTACTAAATACCCTACTATTTTAAGACATAACGCTTTAGGATTATAAATATTTAATATTTATTCAAAATATGTTAAATTGTTGTTTGGCTGAAAGCTAAAATGTAACTTTAAAATATAAATTAACAACAATACTTCCTAAAACCAATATTGAAAATTTACACCCTTAAAAATAAAAAGATGAGCAATAACACTGAAGAAACCGTAATAATATTCACAGGAACATCTATTGGCGCACAAGCCTTAACATCGAGACTTGAAGACTTAAATATTATTCCTATTATTAGAGATGATTATGAAAACGGAAGTATGTTTGGCTCCGCTCCGGATATTTCAGAATACGTAAGGGTTTTTATTCGCAAAGATGAGCTTGCTGCCGCACAACCAATTATTGATGCTTTTTTAAAGGATATGCAAGAATAGGTCAGTTTCTATTTGTACATTTTATCGCGTTGTTCCTTAATTTTAGAATCACTCATATAATCATCAAACGTCATATATCGATCGATAATTCCGGTAGGAGTTAATTCAATTACCCTATTTGCCAATGTTTGTGCAAATTCATGGTCATGGGTTGAGAACAATATAGTTCCCTTAAAGTTTTTTAAGGAATTATTAAACGCTGTAATAGATTCTAGATCTAAGTGATTGGTAGGTTCATCAAGCATAAGCACATTAGCCCGCATCATCATCATACGGCTTAACATACATCGCACTTTTTCACCCCCAGAAAGAACATTCGATTTTTTAAGCGCCTCTTCTCCACTAAATAACATTTTCCCTAAAAACCCGCGAATGTAAACCTCTTCGCGTTCTTCTTCCGTTTTTACCCATTGACGTAACCAATCGACCAAGGACATTTTATTGTCGAAAAACTTTTCATTATCAAGAGGAAGATAACTTTGATTTGTCGTTATTCCCCATTGAAATTCACCAGAATCTGCTTTTAAATTTTCATTCAGAACTTCATAAAAAGCAGTTGTAGCTCGAGAGTCTCGTGAATACACAACTACTTTATCTCCTTTTGCAAGGTTAATGTTTATGTTTTTAAATAATACCTCACCATCTAACGATACCGATAAGTTTTCAACGTTTAAAATCTGATCTCCAGCTTCGCGTTCCCTTTCAAAAATAATTGCCGGGTAACGACGGCTGGAAGGTCTAATACTTTCAATATTAAGTTTTTCAATCATTTTTTTACGCGATGTAGCTTGTTTTGACTTTGCCACATTCGCGCTAAAACGCATAATAAACTCCTGTAATTCCTTTTTCTTTTCTTCGGCTTTCTTATTTTGTTGTGCTCTTTGGCGTGCGGCAAGCTGGCTACTTTCATACCAAAAAGTGTAATTCCCACTATAGTGATTGATTTTTCCAAAATCGATATCACTAATATGCGTACAAACCGAATCTAAAAAGTGACGGTCGTGAGAAACTACAATAACACAATTATTATAATTGGCGAGAAAGTTTTCAAGCCAATTGATGGTTTCATAATCCAAATCGTTTGTAGGTTCATCCATTATCAAAACATCAGGATTTCCAAACAAGGCTTGAGCCAGTAACACTCGTACTTTTTGTTTTCCGTCAAGGTCTGCCATTAAGGTAGAATGCAAATTCGCGGGAATACCAAGGTTAGAAAGCAATGCCGCTGCATTACTGTCGGCATTCCAACCGTCCATTTCTTCAAATTGAACTTGGAGCTCCCCTATCTTTTCAGCATTTTTATCGGTATAATCTGCATAAAGTTTATCTATTTCAGATTTAATGGCAAATAATTCTTTATTCCCCCGCACAACGGTTTCAAGCACCATAGACTCGTCGTAAGCATTGTGATTTTGCTCTAAGACAGACATTCGTTTTCCGGGTTCAAGGTGTACTTGCCCTGAAGTAGGGTCCTGTTTTCCTGAAATTATTTTTAAAAAGGTGGATTTTCCGGCACCATTTGCGCCAATAATTCCGTAGCAATTTCCTTGAACGAATTGCGTATTTACATCATCAAATAAAACACGTTTACCAAATTGTACTGATAGATTGGAAACTGAAAGCATATGCTAGAATAGGTTTAAATTTTGCGCAAAAATAACTAATTAAGAACGACTAAAGAAACATTAACGTTTTAAAACTCCTTTTAACTAGGAATTAACAGAATGCACAAAAGCAGTCAGTTATTTTTGTTATGAAAAAATAAGAAAATTAGCCCCCTTGAATAAAACTTTATTTATCTTCTTTATATTTCTTACGGCACTCGTGTCCTGTGATAACAACGATAATAAATCGGCAAGCACATGGATAGGCGGAGAGGTTGTTAACCCTAAAAGCAACTACATAGTACTTTCAAAAAATGATAGTCTGCTAGATACTATCTATTTAAACGAAAAGAATTTCTTCTTATATGAAATAAAAAATGCAACGAACGGAATCTACACGTTTAAACACAATGAAAACCAAAGGCTTTTTATAGAAACGGGCGATAGTTTAATGCTACGTGTAAATACAATTGATTTTGATGAATCACTAAGCTTTTCGAGTATTGGAGCCGAAAGAAACAATTTTTTAATGGAGCTTTTTCTTCTTAATGAAAAAGAAAACAAGTTGATGCCCGATTTTTACCAGTTAGAACCTATAACATTTCAGAAAAAAACCGATTCCCTTAAACAGTTGCGAGAAGAAGTTTATAAAGAATTCTTGAAAAATAATAAAGTAAGTAAAGAATTTAAAGAAATCGTAAATGCCAATATTGATTATGATTCTTATTCAAAAAGGGAGTTTTATACCTCTGCTAATTCAGGAACAGGATATTTGAACAAGCTTCCAAAGAATTTTTATAATTATCGAAAAAAGGTTGATTTTGGGAATGAACATTTACTTTCATATTATTCCTATTTCAGGTTTTTGAACCGATATTTTGACAATCTTTCCTATGATAAATATAAAAACAACGATACAACTACCCGTAATTCATATATCCATAATTTCAACAAGTTAAAAATTATCGACAGCCTTATAACCAATAAAAATCTGAAGAACAAATTACTGAAAAACAATATGGGCCGCTACTTGTTAAATGGTGAAAATCCTGAAAAAACAGACCAATTAGTCGCACTTTTCATAAAACTTGATTCAAATAAAGAACATCAAGATGAAATAAAGGTACTTGCTGAAGCAGCTGTAAAACTTTCCCCAGGAGAACATATCCCAAACGTGATTTTAGTAAATATTGATAATATAGCTAAAGACCTTCATAGTATTATACACCGTCCTTCGGTACTATATTTCTGGTCTATGGAGTCTATTAAACACTATAGAGATATTCATACTAAAGCTGCAGAACTACGTTCAAAATACCCGGAATATGATTTTATAGGAATCAATACCGATACTCATTTTAAAAAATGGCTGGAAATAGTGCGTAATTCAAGCTTTAAAGAAGAAAAGGAATATCAGTTTGACGATATGGAAGAGGCCGAAAACCGGCTTGTTATAAACCGTATCAACAAAGCAATTATTGTAAACAAAAAAGGTGTTATCCTTGAAGGAAACACCAATTTATTTAATAAAAATATTGAAGAATTGTTATTAGGTTATATTAACAAATAAACTTCAAAAAAACATTCTTCCTAATTCCCTTTTTTATAATCTTCTAGAAATTTAGCAAGACCAATATCGGTAAGTGGGTGTTTTAATAATCCTTCAATAGAAGATAAAGGGCCTGTCATTACATCGGCTCCTAATTTTGCACATTCAATAACATGCATAGTATGACGTATAGATGCTGCAAGGATTTCGGTTTCAAATCCGTAGTTATCATATATAAGTCGTATTTCAGCAATAAGGTTTAGACCATCTGTTGAAATATCGTCCAATCTTCCTATAAATGGTGAAACATAGGTAGCTCCTGCTTTTGCTGCCAATAACGCTTGCCCTGCAGAAAAAACCAACGTACAATTGGTTCTAATTTCATGATCTGTAAAATATTTTATTGCTTTTATTCCTTCTTTGATCATAGGAATTTTTACAACAATCTGGTCATGAAGTTCAGCAAGTTCTTCGCCTTCCTTAACCATTCCTTTAAAATCGGTTGCAATAACTTCAGCAGAAACATCTCCATCTACGATATTACATATTTTTACGTAATGTTTTAAAATATTATCCCTACCGGTAATACCTTCCTTGGCCATTAGCGAAGGATTTGTGGTTACACCGTCCAGAACCCCAAGATCTTGGGCTTCTTTTATTTGATCGAGGTTTGCTGTATCAATGAAAAATTTCATATAATTAGGTTTTCAGTTTTAATTACTACAAAAGTACACAACAATAGAAGGTGTAGAAGCAGAAGAACAAAAAAGTTTCCACCGTAAAACTGTTAATAACCCTATTTTAATTTATAGTGGTTTAATAACATGCGTTCATACATCTTATCGGGAAGTATTTTTTTTAAAACAATAGAGGATTTTTGCAGCAACGCCCCAACTTTATAATGAATTTTTGGGCTTGGGGTTTCAATAATTTTATAAACAGCTTTTGCCATCTTTAAAGGATCCTTACCACTATCTACATGTTCATTCATCATTTTAAGCGTGCTTTCGTAAGCGTTCTTATATGGTGAATCGTCCAAAACAGGGGCATGGTAGCGTCCGGCAGCAATATTGGTAGCAAAATCCCCAGGAGCAATGTTGGTCATTTGTATTCCAAATTGCAAGGTTTCCATTCTGAAGGCTTCAATGGTAATTTCTAAAGCTGCTTTTGTTGCAGAATAAATTCCCCGGTAGGGTAATCCCATATAGGCAGCGATCGAAGTGATATTTAAAATATGTCCTTTCCCTTCTTTTCGCATATAAGGCAAGACAGCTTTTATGATATTTATTGGGCCGTGGAAGTTTGTATCAAATGCTTTTTTTATTTCGAAGTCGGGGGTTTCTTCAATGGGACCAGTAATTCCAATACCCGCGTTATTTATTAAAACGTCAATTCTTCCTTCTTTTTCAATAACTTCGGAAATTGCTTTAGAAACAGATTCCATGTTAGTAACATCCATTTGTAGTAAAGTGAAGGAAGCTTCATTTTTATATTTTTCAGGAGTACGGCTGGTGCCGTAAACATTATAACCTTTATTGGTAAGGTATTCGCCAATGGATTTTCCAATTCCTGAAGAACCGCCTGTTATAAAAACTACTTTTGGCATAGGATAGAGTTGAAGGACAAAGATGCATTTACCTATTTACTTTTCCAAATAAATAATAAAAACACTTAACTTTTGCGCATAAAAAATGGCAAGCTACCTACATCACACCGCTACGACCATTTACCCTTGCTGCGTTCCCGCCCTGGGGGATTCAACAGGAGCTGGTTGTGTAGGACTTGCCGTTGCAAAGATACAGCATTTTATAAGTTTTACAAGAATTTTTAGTTATCAATTATAATAAATATCTTGCTATAAATTAAACCCCTGTTATGAAAACCTTTAAGTTATTAATAGTTACTATTTTAGTGCTTTTTTTCGTTGGCTGCGGAAATAAATCCACCACCGGAAATGACTTTTCCCTGAAAATAAACAATGAAAAGAAAGCTTATAAAACTAGTGATGAACTTTCTGTTATACTAAACAACAAGGAGAATAAAGAACTGGATTCGGTTATATTCTATTTAAATTCTGAAAGATTAAGGGTTTCAGAAAAAAACAATTCCACTACCCTATCCCTTGAAAATAAAAAACTAGGGATTCGAACCATTACCGCAAAAATATATTCAGAAGATAAAATCTTTGAAACCTCAAAAAACATCACGATTCTATCTTCAATAAAGCCAAAGCTTTATACCTATAAAATTCTGGAAACCTACCCTCATGATATTAAAGCCTACACCCAAGGCTTGGAATTTAAAAATGACACCATGTATGAAAGTACGGGTCAATACAAAGAATCTTCATTGCGAAAAACAAACTATAAAACAGGGGAAGTATTACAAAAAGTTTCATTATCAGATCAATATTTTGGCGAGGGACTCACTATTTTAAATGATAAAATCTACCAACTTACGTGGCGGGAAAAAACAGGCTTTATTTATGACTTGGAAACCCTTGAAAAAACAGGCACTTTTGTTTATGGCAGTAGCAAAGAAGGTTGGGGCTTATGCCATGACGGCACCAACATATATAAAAGTGACGGCACAGACAGAATATGGATATTAAATAAAGAAACGCTAGCTGAAGAAGATTATATTGAAGTATTTACCAATACTAGTAAAATTAAAAGTGTAAATGAGCTTGAATGGGTAGATGGAAAAATATATGCAAATGTATACGAACAAAGTGCCATTGCAATTATCGATCCTTCAAACGGTGCTGTTGAGGGCGTTATTGATCTTGGAGATTTAAAAGACAACGTAACCCAACATCCCGACCTAAATGTATTAAATGGCATTGCTTATAAAGGTGAAAAAAACATATTATATGTTACCGGAAAAAATTGGGATAAAATGTTTAAGGTTGAAATTATAGAAAAATAGAAGTTAAAAAGAAAAAACCGAAATCAATAACTATTCAAATTACAAATACCTAAAACTTATCCGCCTTACAATAATAACCTACATAAAAAGTTATATTTTTACTGAAATTTTATTTAAATGAAGTACCTATACGGATTGGCAATTTTATGTTGTCTTGTTTTATGGAGTTCCTGCCGGAATGATTTTGAAAGTGAACCCAGTTCAGGCAATTTAGAATTTTCCAAAGACACGGTTTTTTTGGACACCATATTTTCGAATATTGGTTCCAGCACATATAACTTAAAGGTTTACAACAAGAGTAATAAAGACATTAATATCCCAACTATTAGATTGGGTGATGGTGAATCTTCAAATTACAGACTTAATGTTGATGGAATTCCGGGACGAAGTTTTGAAAATATTAATGTGTTGGCAAAAGACAGCATTTTTATATTTATTGAAACTACGGTAGATGCTTCAAATACAGTAAACAACTCTATACTTTATACAGACCAAATTCTTTTTGATACAGGCACCAATGAACAAAAAGTAGAGTTGGTAACTTTGGTTAAAGATGCCGTTTTTCTTTTCCCTGAACAATTTGGTGACGGAACTACCGAAACTTTGAACTTAGGAATGGATAGCGAAGGCGGAGACATTTTAATTGAAGGTTTCTTTTTAGATGATAGTGAACTCACTTTTACCAATGAAAAACCCTATGTTATTTATGGTTATGCAGCGGTTCCTCCCGGTAAGACATTAAATGTTGAAGCTGGCGCACGTATTCATTTTCATGCCAATAGCGGAATATTGGTTGCAAATACCGGCTCGATGAAAGTACATGGGGAAGCAAGTGCAGATCCAGAGCTTTTGGAAAACGAAGTTATTTTTGAAGGAGATCGTTTGGAACCTGCTTTTTCTAATGTTCCTGGACAATGGGGTGCTATATGGCTAACCAATGGAAGTACCAATAATGAATTTAACTACACCACTATTAAAAATGGAACTGTAGGACTCTTAATGGATAATAACGATGGCGACCGTACGCTGACCCTTATAAATGTTCAGATATACAATAGTGCTAATGTTGGACTTTTAATCCGAACCGGTGATGTTTATGGAGAAAATGTAGTAATTAATAATAGCGGACAGACTTCACTTTCCTGTTCTTTTGGAGGAAGATATAATTTTAACCATTGTACATTCGCAAATTATTGGACGCAAGGTTTTAGATCTTTTACGGCAATACAGATCGATAATATATTTCCTGTAAGTGAAACGGAAACACTCACTGCAAACTTAATTGAAGCTAACTTTACCAATTGTATCATCTACGGAAACGAGCAAAGGGAATTTACTTTAATTAAAGATGCTTCAGCAGATTTTAATTTCAGTTTTAAAAATTGCTTAATTCGTTTTGATGACCCACAAGGACAATTCAATGATGATCCTCTTTACGATTTTACAAATCAATCTCTTTATCCAAATACAGTTATAAGTGAAGATCCTGTTTTTCAGGATACCGAAAATAACAATCTTAATATTGAAGCGGGAACTTCAGGAGCTGAAGGTATTGGTGCTCCCAATATTGACCCCGCTGTTGACCTCAACGGCACACCTCGTGTAAACCCACCAGATGCGGGTGCTTTTGAGAGTACAATTTTTCCTGAAGATTAATCCTTACTAATATACAAATAAAAAAGCCTATCAGTTATGATAGGCTTTTTGTTTCAAAAAGTTAAAATATCTACTATAGAACTCTTACGTTCACAGCGTTTAAACCTTTGTTTCCATCTTTTAAGTCAAATTCTACTTCATCACCTTCGCGAATTTCGTCGATAAGTCCTGAAATGTGTACAAAATGATCTTTGTTTGCTCCTTCTTCGGTAATGAAACCGTATCCTTTCGAATCGTTGAAGAATTTTACTGTACCTTTACTCATAATAAATTTTAAAATATAATTAGCTGCAAAGGTAACAATATATACGTAACTTCGTTGTTTTTTGAAATTTATATTTATAAAACTGCAAACTGCCTATCTACAGGCCTTATGAAGTATAATATCTTTATTTTTAGAATAAAATAAATAGTATAACCATTTATTATTCTGAAAAAAAAGCTATAAAAATAAACTTAAAGCATTTTATGTCCTTCATTAGGAAATTAATCAATCACACCCAAGATCTAATCGTGATTGGCTATCGTTATTTGGGATACAATTACCTGATAATACCGAAGAAGGTACATATCGGGAGATATTTGGATCGTACAATGCATTCGTAATGAAATCTACCAAATTATCGATTTCTGTTTCAGTTAACTGAATATTGCCAAATTGTGAGGCAAGTTGTGAATTGGGTACATCTAGGTTTTCTTTAATACCATTATTCTTGTATTCTATTACTTGCCGTATTGTTGTAAAAGTTCCTCCATGGCCATAAAAAGGTGAATCCTTTAAGTTATATAATGTAGGAACTTTAAACTTATAGGCATCTTCTTGTCTACCAGTAAATTCAATTCTTCCCCTTGATGGGTTTCTATTAAAACTCTTTTGTTGTAACCCTCTTCCTGGTTCGAGGTCACCCATTCCCCAGCCGTAAAAGGCATTTGACTTTAGTGCTGGACCGGTATGACATTCAACACATTTTCCAGTATCAAAAAAAACGATAGCTCCTTTTTTCTGATTTTCTGTCAATGCATTTGTGTTTCCTTTTAACCATTCCTGCCATGGAGCTTGATTAGCCAATACCGTTCTATTAAAAGCTGCAATTGCCAATCCGCCAGTAATTCGTGAGTAACGTTCTTCAATAGGCACTTCAGGAAAGGCAGCATCGAACATTGGCTTATAATTAAATTCTTCAGCAAAATCTATATCAATCTTAAGGCGATGTACTTTTTGACCAACTATCCCTTGTGTTTCAAGACCTTCATAACCCAATAAATTTTCAGGGAAATCTTCGGCATTTTGAGCGACATAAGGGGCATTTATTCCAGTTCCTCCTAAAGACCCATTCCACAAAGCGACTTCTTGATATGCTACATTTAGCAATGTTGGCACTTTAATAGGCAATGCATCAACAGAATCGCGCGGCATGGTGTTACCCGGCATCATGATCCTGCCTTCACCACTAATTCCAAATCCCATTCCCCCTTCTCCAATACCTTGACGTAAACCTGAATAAAATCCCGAAGCCATTGGATGACAACTGGCACAGGCATACATATATTTATTGATCTCCATTTTTGGATCTCCACCCGTAGCTGTCTCATGCACTAGAAGTTTTCCCAGTGCGACTTTTTCTGCCGAAAGGGGGTTTAATGGATCTTGAGGTATAGCAGCGTAATTGGTTTCGCTAGGAAGTACAAAAAAATCAACTCCTTCTCCTTCAGAATTGGTTTCAAGTAAGTTTAAAAGTTCTGTGTCAAATACAGAAGAATGTAAAGAAGTATATTCATCATCATTTTTACATGAAGTACATAAAATTAATGCTCCTGTAAATAAGAAGATCGCTTTTTTCATGAGGCAATGTAGTTGTTAGTTGATTCGAAAATACAAAAAATAACACATATATGATTCAGCTATTGTGAGTTAAAAAAAGCGAACCGTTGAAGGTTCGCTTTTTAAATTCAAAATTTTAACCCAAGCTAAGCGTTAAACAAAGGCTTCCCTGACATCATTGTATGTATTCTTGCAGCAATTTCATTTAACTTCGATTCCTCTTGGTGATTTGTAATTACCTCATCAATAAGTGAAACAATCTGTTTCATATCTTTTTCTAACAATCCGCGTGTGGTTACCGCAGCTGTCCCAATACGGATTCCACTGGTTATAAAAGGGGATTTATCATCAAAAGGAACCATGTTTTTATTCACTGTAATTCCTGCTTTTCCTAAGGCTTCTTCAGCTTCTTTTCCTGAAATATTTTTATTTCGCAGATCTATAAGCATCATATGGTTATCTGTTCCTCCTGAAATCACTTCATAACCTTTCTCCATAAAGGTCTGCGCCAAAACTGAAGCATTTTTCTTTACCTGAATCATATAATGAAGAAACTCATCGGTAAGTGCTTCTCCAAAAGCGACGGCTTTAGCCGCTATTATATGTTCTAGAGGTCCGCCTTGATTTCCTGGAAAAATCCCACTATCTAACAGCGTAGACATTTTCTTTAAATTGCCGTTCTTTAATTTTAGTCCAAAAGGGTTTTCAAAATCTTTTCCCATTAATATCATTCCGCCACGAGGGCCTCGCAATGTTTTATGTGTTGTGGTGGTTGCTACGTGACAATGAGGCAAAGGGTCATTTAAAATACCTTTGGCAATTAATCCTGCTGGATGTGCTATATCTGCAAATAGGATTGCATCAATTTTATCGGCAATTTCCCGAAAGCGTTTATAATCTATTTCACGAGAATATGCAGAAGCCCCGGCGATGATCATTTTTGGTTTTTCTCTTAAAGCAATTTCTTCGATTTTATCGTAATCCAACATTCCGGTTTCTTTTTCGACACCGTAAAAAACAGGGGTATATAATTTTCCTGAAAAGTTTACCGGCGATCCATGAGTTAAATGCCCACCATGGGAAAGATCGAAACCTAAAAATTTATCACCCGGTTTTAAACATGCTGCAAAAACAGCTGTATTTGCTTGCGAACCACTATGAGGCTGTACATTTACATATTCGGCACCAAAAAGAGTTTTGGCACGATCTATCGCCAATTGCTCTACTTCATCTACTATTTCACACCCTCCGTAATAGCGTTTTCCGGGATATCCTTCGGCATATTTATTTGTTAAAACTGAACCAGCAGCTTCTAGTACTTGGTCACTTACAAAATTTTCAGAAGCTATAAGTTCAAGTCCGTTTAACTGTCGTTCTTTTTCGGCTTCGATTAGCTCAAATATCTGTTCGTCGCGTTGCATCATTTTATTAAAAAGTTAATTTCATCCAAAAATAGTAAAAGCATTCGGTTACTATTATGAAAATTATATATTTGATAAAGATTTACTAACAGAAAAAATATTATTATGCCCTTAACCGCCAACGATCCAAAAAGAAAAACTTGGTTAGACACCGATTCTAATACAGATTTCCCCATTCAAAATATTCCCTTTGGTGTGTTTTTAACCCGGGACGACATTATTACCATTGGTACTCGTATAGGAAATTACGCCATAGATTTGGGTGCTTTGCATCAATTGGGATATTTTAAAGGAATAGAATTGACCGATGATATCTTTCTTCAAGATTCGTTAAATGATTTTATAAGCGACGGAAAGAAAACCTGGCGATTGGTGAGAAGTCGTATTTCTGATATTTTTTTAGATTCTAACTCTGAACTTCGTGATAATAAAGAACACAGGAATCAAGTGCTTTTTACAATGGATGAAATTGAAATGCAACTACCTGTTCAGGTAGGTGATTATACCGATTTCTACGCTAGCAAGGAACATGCAACAAATGTAGGTTCTCTATTCCGTGATCCTGAAAATGCCTTGTTACCTAACTGGCTTCGTATTCCTATTGGTTATCACGGAAGAAGCTCTTCTATTATTCCTTCGGGAACACCGGTGCGCCGCCCTATTGGTCAAACCAAGCCCGGAGATGACGGAGTACCTGGATTCGGACCTTCAAAACTATTAGACTTTGAACTGGAAATGGCGTTTATTACTACCGATGTTAATGACTTGGGAAAACGTATTTCGGTTGCTGAGGCTGAAGATTATATTTTCGGCTTAGTACTTTTTAATGACTGGAGCGCGCGTGATATACAAGCTTGGGAATATGTACCTCTTGGCCCATTCTTAGGAAAAAGCTTTGCTTCTACTATTTCCCCATGGATTGTTACGCTGGATGCCTTAGAGAAATTTAAGGTGGATGGACCTCAACAAGATCCTGAACCCCTCGAATATTTACAACAGGGGAAAAAGAAAAACTACAATATTAATTTACAGGCGGCAATTCAACCCGAAAATGGTGTAGAAACCATATTGACCAATTCAAATTTTAAATATATGTATTGGTCTATGGCACAACAACTAGCCCACCACACCGTAAACGGCTGTAATGTTCGTTCTGGCGATATGATGGGAAGTGGAACTATTTCTGGTCCTACAAAAGACTCCTACGGCTCAATGCTGGAACTTACCTGGCGAGGGCAAAACCCAATCAAGCTAAAAGATGGTTCTGAGCGAAAATTTATTAATGATGGCGACACTGTAATTATGAGAGCATATAGTCAAAACGAAAATATACGTATAGGTTTTGGGGAATGTAGTGGAAAAGTCTTGCCAGCACTGGATTTTTAACTTTGGCACTACAATTGTATTTCTAACATTTATAACTAAAAGGATACAATCATGAGAAATACAATTACTTTATTCAGTATTGTACTGCTGCTCATAGGGTGTAGTAGTATAAAAAGAAACCAAAAGTTTCTTGCAAGAGGAGATTACAACGAAGCCATAGAACTTGCCGTAAAAAAACTTCAGAAAGATAAAAATTCAGAAAAGAACCAAGCGCACATTGGCTTTCTTAAAGAAGCTTATCAAAAAGCAGTAGATGAAGATACACGTCGTATCACTTTTCTGAAAAAAGAAAACAATCCTGAAACATCTCGCGAAATCTATAATATATATAGAGATCTGCAATACAGACAAGATCTTATACGTCCACTTTTACCTTTGTATAATTCTTCTAAAGGAGAAAGTGCTTCTTTTAAGTTTATAGATTATAGCAATGAAATTATCACTTCAAAAATTAATTTTGCTACTTATTTATTTGAAGATGCAAATGCTCTTTTAAACCAAAATACAATAGCAGATGCCCGCGGGGCTTTTGAAATGCTTACCGAACTCAAGAGCCTTCAACCTAATTATTCAAATATTGATAATTTATTGGACGAAGCCCACTTTCTGGGTACCGATTTTGTTTTTGTTTCTCTATCTAATCATACAGGACAAATAATTCCACGACAATTAGAACTGGAGTTATTGGATTTCAATACGTACGGTCTTGATGATTTTTGGACAGAATATCACAATCAAAGACAACGAGATATCAATTACAATTATGGGATTACCTTAAATTTTAAGGCCATTGAAATATCTCCTGAACGTATTTCTGAAAAAGAAATAAAGCGCAATGCACGTATTAAAACTGGATGGGAATATCAAAAAGACCGCAGTGGTAACATTATTAAAGACAGCTTAGGCAATCCTATAAAATATGATATCCTTGAAAATGTATCGGCTACGCTTTTGGTTTCCAAACAAACCAAATCTGTTTTAGTAGGAGGCGATGTTATTTACCGGGATCTTATTAAGAATAGAAATATAAATAGTTATCCTCTTGCAAGTGAATTTATTTTTGAAAATACCTATGCATCATATAGGGGAGATAAACGGGCACTGACCCAACAAGATATTTTATTATTGAATAATAGATTTCAATTTTTTCCTAATAATGCGCAAATGGTTTTGGATGCAGGAGATGATATTAAACTTCGGCTAAAAGAAATCTTAAAACGGAATACCTTCTAAATAGAACTTCCGCCATACAAGGCGGAAGTTTTTTTATATAAATTTTTCTAAATGACCAGCATCAATACCGTGATGTGAATCGTGATGAACAACTTTACCGCCTTTAATAAGAAGTAATTGTGGACTCTCATGAGAAACCTGGAATCTAGCTGCAATTTCGCTTGAAATATCCCGATTTTCAATAAGGTCTAAATAGTAAAGTTTGATATCTTTTTCTTCAATACTATAATTCTTTTCAAATTGCTTTAAAACCATTCTGCTAATTCCGCAGCGGGTGGAATGTTTAAATATTGCAATTGTTTTGTCTTTTGATTCTTCAGCAATAGTATCAAGATCCTTCATGGAAGTAATCATATGCCAAGGAATTTCCTTTATTTCCTCTTTTGCTATATCTCGTGTCGATTTAAATGCGTCAAAAAAGCCCATTTCTTTTATTTTTTACGAAGGTACGGATTACAACTTCATTTTTTCTCAAGGAAATTATAAAATCTTAAAAGTTAAATCAGTCATAATGTCTGTTAAATACATAAATAAGCGGACATTATGACGTAATTTTAAACTGGCTTACATTTTGAAATATGCTACCCGAAACCATTCAAGATTAAACGCAATTCTTAAAGGGTAACTCCTTGAAGAACAAAAATATAAATAGATGAATTTAAATAATTTCACCATAAAATCACAGGAAGCCATACAGCAAGCACAACAGCTTGCTCAGGGTTTTGGGCATCAGCAAATTGAAAATGAGCATCTTTTAAAAGCCATTTTTGAAGTTGATGAAAATGTAACCCCTTTTATTCTAAAAAAACTGAATGTTAACGTTGGGATGTTACAACAAATATTAGAAAAACAACTTGAAAGTTTTCCAAAAGTTAGCGGAGGTGATATCATGCTTTCTCGCGAAGCTGGAAAAACTGTAAATGAAGCTTCCATTATTGCCAAAAAAATGAACGATGAGTATGTTTCTATCGAACATTTGTTATTGGCGATTTTTGCTTCAAAAAGTAATATAGCTCAAACTTTAAAAGATCAAGGTGTTACCGAAAAAGGTTTAAAAGCCGCTATTGATGAACTGCGTCAAGGAGACCGAGTAACTTCACAAAGTGCTGAAGAGACGTATAATTCATTAAATAAATACGCAAAGAATCTAAATGAACTGGCAAGCAGTGGTAAACTAGACCCTGTAATTGGACGTGATGAAGAGATACGTCGGATACTTCAAATCCTATCACGTCGTACCAAGAACAACCCTATTTTGGTTGGAGAACCTGGTACTGGTAAAACTGCAATTGCTGAAGGTTTGGCCCATCGTATTGTAGATGGCGATGTACCGGAGAATTTAAAATCAAAACTTATCTATTCATTAGATATGGGTGCGCTTATAGCCGGAGCAAAATATAAAGGAGAGTTTGAGGAACGTTTAAAAGCGGTTATTAAAGAAGTAACTTCCAGCGATGGGGATATAGTTCTCTTTATAGACGAAATTCACACTTTGGTAGGCGCTGGTGGCGGCCAAGGTGCTATGGATGCAGCCAATATCTTAAAACCTGCTTTGGCGCGTGGCGAGTTACGAGCCATTGGAGCAACTACATTAAATGAATACCAAAAGTATTTTGAAAAGGACAAAGCCCTTGAACGTCGTTTTCAAGTAGTGACCGTAGATGAGCCCGATACCGAAAGTGCTATTTCCATCCTTCGGGGTATTAAGGAAAAGTATGAAACTCACCATAAAGTTCGTATTAAAGATGAAGCAATAATTGCTGCTGTGGAATTATCGCAACGATATATTACCAATCGTTTTTTACCCGATAAGGCAATTGACCTTATGGATGAAGCCGCTTCAAAACTTCGTATGGAAATCAACAGCAAGCCCGAAGAGCTTGATGTTTTGGACCGAAAGGTAATGCAACTGGAGATTGAAATCGAAGCCATAAAGCGTGAAAAGAATGAAACTAAATTAAAGACACTGCGGTCAGACCTTGGAAATTTAAAAGAAGAGCGCAACGAACTCAATGCAAAATGGAAAAGTGAAAAAGAAGTAGTCGACAATATTCAGAACAGCAAAAAAGAGATAGAAGAATATAAAATTGAAGCCGAGCGTGCCGAACGTGAAGGTGATTTTGGAAAGGTTGCCGAACTCCGCTATGGAAAAATAAAAGACGCTCAAGAAAAACTTTCTAAACTTGAAACCCAATTAGCCGAAGACCAAACCGGTAGCTCCCTTATTAAGGAAGAGGTTACCACGGAAGATATAGCCGAAGTAGTAGCAAAATGGACAGGGATTCCCGTTACCAAAATGCTGCAAAGTGACCGCGAAAGACTTTTAAAACTTGAAGAACATTTACACAAACGTGTGGTTGGTCAGGATGAAGCTATTATAGCAGTTAGTGATGCCATCCGTAGAAGCCGCGCAGGTTTACAAGACGAAAAAAAACCTATAGGTTCGTTTTTATTCCTAGGAACAACAGGAGTTGGTAAAACTGAACTTGCAAAAGCGCTTGCTGAATATCTTTTTGATGATGAAAATTCAATGACCCGTATAGATATGAGTGAATATCAGGAAAGGCATAGTGTAAGTAGATTGATAGGAGCCCCTCCAGGATATGTTGGATATGAAGAAGGTGGTCAGCTAACGGAAGCTGTAAGACGTAAACCATACTCTGTAGTATTATTGGATGAAATTGAAAAAGCCCACCCAGATACTTTTAATATCTTATTGCAGGTATTGGATGAAGGTAGACTAACAGACAACAAAGGACGTGTGGCCGATTTAAAGAATACCATCATTATTATGACCAGTAATATGGGAAGCCAGATAATACAGGAACGTTTTGACGCTGTTAAGGATCCCGAAACTGCAATGGAAGGTGCAAAGGTTGAAGTGCTGGCATTATTGAAGCAAACAGTACGACCCGAGTTTTTAAATCGTATTGACGATATAATTATGTTCACTCCATTGACTGAAAAAAACATAAAAAAAATTGTAGGATTACAGTTAAAAGGATTGACCAAAATGCTGGCAAAGCAAAATATTACATTAGATGCTACAGACGAAGCTATAAGCTATCTTTCTAAGAAAGGTTTTGATCCTCAATTTGGTGCACGGCCTGTAAAAAGAGTTATTCAAAAAGAAGTATTGAACCAGCTTTCAAAAGAAATTTTGGCAGGTAAAATAACTACCGAAAGTATTATACTTCTCGATAGTTTTAACGACACTTTGGTTTTTAGAAATCAAAGTGATCTTGTAGAAAAGTCGTAAGGATAACGGTTAGGGTTTTTCCGGATATATCCCCACGGATATATTAAAAACTCGTTTCATGATTGGTTGGTTGAGCCTCCCGTAGCTTTTGTTGCGGGAGGCTTTTTATTATTAAAAGGTATATTAACAATTCAACTTTAACCAATCTTATAAACAGTAATTTCATTTAATTACAGTGATCAAAATAGATTTCATAATCCAAGCTAAATCTTCCTCCATCAACCCTAAAATCATACCACGGCACAGTTGGATTAGCTCTAAAAAGTGTATAATTATTTCTGTGGTTAGCTAAACGAAAAGAAATTATTTTTTCGGAATCATCTCTATTTATTACTTCAAAACCAATAAGATATTCCTTATTATCTTCAAATCTAATTTCGGCATTGGTAAGATTAATCAAAACATTGTCTTGTGATGGATTTAATAAAATTGCATAAGGTGTTTCAATAAGCGGAATCATATTTTCATTTTGTACTTCATAGATCAAAGGCCGTATATATATCTTTTTATTAGTTATAAGAGAAGAGTTATCAAAATAAAAAAGTACTGAATTTAAATTACAATTTCCGTATTTGCTATGGTTATAATAGGAAACATATGCAGTCCCTGAATTAATTGATCTAGTATAATTTTTTCTTTTAGAGGGTACAATCCTTTTGCAACTATATTCTGCTTTTTTTGAAGAGATATATACTGTTTCTAAATTTTCAATCTTTAATGATAATTGAACTTTTCCCTCCTTCAATTTTAAATCGGCAATGGTTTGTTTTTCATTTGTATAGCCAGGAATCGTAATCATAATAGAATCTCTTTCTTCCTCAAACAATACTTTTACCTTACCTCCCTCATCAGTATACGAGAAAGAGCCACCCTTACTATTATAAACTAAAACATTTTCAATGGGAGCCTGTTTTTTTTTCTGAAAAGACTGTTATTTCCAGTGAGTTTTGAGAAAAGCTTTTAAAAGCTATAAAAAATATAAATATCCAAATATATCGTTTCATCAATTCTTATTTTATTAGATATTTAAAAAAACTTATTTTTTAATAACCCTTTCAGTAAAAGTTTTATCTCCTGAAAACACTTTAATAAAATAGGTGCCTTGCGTTAAAGATGAAAGGTTTACCTCAACCTCTAAAGTTGAGTTATTATACATATCCAAAATATTTTGCCCCAACATATTTATAACTATAATATGATTTATCTTTTCTTTATACTGAATAGTAAGGATATCAGCTACGGGATTAGGATAAAATGTTATTCCAGAAAGCAAATTATCTTCAACCCCAGCTTCCGCAACGACAGTTATTGCCAATAAGTCACTTTCACAGCCATTTACGGTCTGGCTTACATAATAAGTTGTTAAATCTTCCATGGGGGTAGTATCAGGAATCTCATTAGTACCAGCCGAATCTGAATACCACCTTAAATTTTCGCCCGTTACACTTAAACTTGATAATGGATCTCCAGGCACTATAAACTGGGTGGAAGCTCCTGTTGGTGCATCAGGTGAAGGAGTTACCGTAACCACTTCTTCGGCTCGTGCTGAAACACATTGTGCCCCGGCAGTAACCGTCCAGTTATAAAAGAAATAATAAACAGTACTGTTGGCATCGTTATCATTAATTGTTCCGCCTGTAACACTGCCCACACTTCCTAACGGATAAGGAAAGCCGGGATGTTCGCTTGAAAACTCTCTAACCAATACCGGACTGCTATCAGCCACAAGATTATAATTTGTTCCCGTGGGCACAAAGAAATCTAACGGAGCTGTAAACACCACAGGTGAAGAAGAACTTCCTGCAGGTAACGAAATAGTGATCTCTTCCAAAACACTCAGGCTATTATCCTTTAATTGTACAACAAGATCGCTAGGAGTAGAGGAAGCAAGATAAACATCTACACTATTAATGGTAAATGCTTCAGAAGCATCGAAAGCAAGACCCCAAGGTGCTGTGCCAGGATTTACAGCTGAATTGCTATTAGAAGCTGGAGCAACCCGAGCAGCTCCTGTAACAGGAGTTCCGCTCCCCCCATTTACTGCTTCGGCCCAAAAGCTTGTAGTAGTTGTTAGAATATCTGTTTCAAAGGGAGAACCCGATCCTAAATAAGCATCGCCGGTTTCTGCATCATACCAGTTAACGGTATCTCCATTATGGGTGGCAGTAAGGGTGGCAGTATTTCCTTCACAAATTGTTCCAGGGCCATCGGTAGCAGATATTACGGGAGTAGTACAGCCACCCCCATTGATTACATGATTATTTTGGGCAAAACCCAGCAAGCCAACAAATAAAAAAACAAGGTTAAGACATATAGCCTTTTTATTAAAATTGTAATTTTTTTTCATAATATTCTATTTTTATTAATGAATAGAAATATACAATTTTTAAAACCTTTTCCCAACTGTACTTTTTTTAAACAAAAAAACCCGCTCTAAATAGAGCGGGCTCTTTCCCTTTTCATAGCAATGTAAAGGGGATAAATGTGTTACCACTTATCTATTTCATCTTTTAATTGTTCTTTGGTTTTTCCAGTTTTTTCTTGAAGACGTCCAAGTAGCTCGTCAGATTTTCCTTCGGCATAGGTAAGATCATTATCTGTAAGCTTACCGTATTTTGCTTTCATCTTCCCTTTTACTTGGTTCCATTTTCCTTTAAATTGATCCTCATTCATAGCTTTATTGGTTTTATTAGTTATACCCGTAAAGATAACCTCTTACAACCCTTTTAAATGATAAGGAATTATTAAAGTAGCCGTACAAACCGTTATATTTTTGCCAAAGTCTCTTAAAAAGTGTTACTTTAAATTACAAAGAACCATTCATGAAGAAAATACTCTACCTATTAATTGTGTTGATTGCTATCTCTTGCAAAGAAGAAGTCGCTACTAATCATGAAACTATTACTAATACTGAAATTACTACCTATTATTTAATTCGCCATGCCGAAAAGAACCGCACTGACGCGGAAAATAAGGATCCCAAATTAATTGCGCCCGGCTTGCTACGAGCAGAACATTGGGCAAGCGTTTTTCAAAAAGTACCTTTAAATGATATCTATGTTACCCAATACATGAGGGTAAAACAAACTGCCGCGCCTACTGCTGTACAAAAAGGACTGGACGTAAAAGAATATTCTCCTAACGACTTGTATAATGAAGAATTTCAGAAAGCGACCAAAGGCAAAACAGTTCTAATTGTAGGACACAGCGATACTACTTCTTTATTTGTAAATGCTATTTTGGGAAAAGATCAATTCCCGCAGATGGATGATAGCGATAATGCAAGTTTATATATAGTTACCGTAGCCGGAGATACTAAAAAGGCACAGGTACTTATTATTGAATAATGTTATGTCTATTGGGGAAGTGTTACCTCAATATCTTCAGTTTCTATTTTTGAAAGTAACGCTAACTGGTCCGCTTCAAACAAACTATCCAATGCTGTAAGTTTTATATCGGGGGTTTTTGGCTTGTAATTGTTATAATCAACAAATCTGATACCCTTTATAATCCGTAGATTATAAGCTTCCCGAAACCTCAAACCGCCTTCATTTACAGAATATTCATAGGCGAGGTAATCTACCGTAAAGTTTTTAGTATGGACCCAATATATAAATACGTCTTCAAAATCGGTACCGCCGCCTTCTTCTTTAAATCGGACTTCAATTTTATAATATGGTTGTTTTTTAATGGTGGTTTCGCCTAGTAATTTTTTTAAAACGGCTTCGCTTTTTAGACCATAGGGCAATTGCGCAAAATAATGCACCGAGTTTACACTATTGGCATATGCAGCAGCCGTGGAATCTGCCAAAACTTGTACCGAATCATTTGCTATATAGCGCGTAAAACCTGTATTGGTAAGTACATCACGTATAGGCCCTGTACTATCTACCCACATTCGTTCTAACTGAAAGTTACCGTTAGTACGTTCACTCTTATATTTTTTATCCCGAAAAGTGAAACTGATAACAGCCTCATCACAATGCTTATTGCAAGAGGTGTCTATAGCCTTTTCTATAATTTGTTGTGCAGTTAGGGAATCGGGTTTATTATTACAACCCATAAATAAAAAAGTAAAAAGTAAAATACATACAGCCTTCATGTCGTTAATTTTGTAACAAATTTAGTTCTTATATAACAAATAGGCACACTATAATAAATCCGCAGCATGAAAAAATTAATGTATTTGTTTTTTATCTTTTCAGTTTCAGCATTTGCACAGACTGAAAACTATGTAAACATACTTCAGACCTTTCAGGAATACTATAACAACGAGGACGCGGAAGTTATTTTTGAAACCTTCAATAAAGATATGAAGGAAGCGGTGCCATTGGAGACCCTAAATCGACTTGTAACCACTTTCAATGCCCAGTTGGGAAAATTGAACAGGTTTTCCTTTCAGAGGAAAGAAGGTGCTACCGAAACCTATCTTGTTGAATTTGAAAAGGCAAATCAAATCATGCACCTCACCCTAGATGCCAAAGGTAAAATAAGTGGATTACGATTTCTTCCTGCTGAAAATCCCGATGTAAAACCCAAAATAACCCGTAACAGCACTCCTTTTATTCTTCCTTTTAAAGGGGAATGGTTTACCGTATGGGGAGGTGATACCAAAGCACAAAACTATCACGTTGTCAGCGGTACCCAAAGGCATGCTTTTGATTTTCTAATACTTGGGAAAAACAACCGTACCTACGAGCGTAGTGGCACCCGCAATGAAGATTATTACGCATTCGGAAAACCAGTTTATGCCGTATGTGATGCAACCGTAGTTCAGGTTATTGAAGGCGTGGAAGATAATAGACCTACGCAAATGAACCCAGCCGAGCCCACCGGAAATACTGTAATATTAAAGGCTGGCGAAAACGAATACATTGTATATGCCCATTTTGAAAAAGGGACTATAAAGGTAAAAGAGGGGGATGTTGTAAAGCAAGGGCAGTTTTTGGGTAGTTGTGGAAACTCAGGAAATTCAACCGAACCTCACATACATTTGCATGTACAGGACGGACCCGATCTTATGACCGCTGTAGGTGTAAAATGTTATTTTAAAAGCTTGATGGTAAACGGCGAACTTAAAACTGATTTTTCCCCCGTGCGTTTAGATAAGATTGGTCGTGTAGAAGAATAATTAATTAGTATTTTTGCTTTTATGGCGATACAGAAGAATGTAAAGATAAAAAACCGCAAAGCGAAATTTGAATATGAGATTCTCGATACCTATTTAGCGGGTATTGTACTGGCGGGTACCGAAATAAAAGCCATCCGTGAAGGGAAAGCCTCTATTGCCGAAAGTTTTTGTGAATTCAGTAATAACGAGCTGTTTGTAATTAATATGACGGTTCAGGAATATTCGCATGCCAATCACTTTAGCCATAACCCCAAGAGCGAGCGTAAACTTCTGCTTAACCGCAACGAACTTAAAAAGCTTGAAAAGGAAGTTAAGAACAGCGGCCTTACCATTATCCCTCTACTTCTTTTTACGAACGACAAAGGCCTTGCAAAAGTTAAAATTGCCTTGGCTAAAGGAAAAAAACTTTTCGACAAACGCGACACTATAAAAGACCGGGACAGCAAACGTAAGCTCAGCCGGATCAAAAAAGCCTTTAACAATTAACCTTAAAGTTTTATTAACTAGGCAACGAAAGTTGTAAAATAGGCGTCTTTATAAAAAACGACTAACAGAATCATTATGCAAAAATCATTACTACTGCTCTTTTTACTTTCTTCAATTTTTTCACAAGCACAAATTACCGGAACCATTACAGATGTTAAGGGCGAATCCCTTCCCTACGTAAATATATACCTTCAGAACACCTACACAGGTACCACTTCCAACGACGATGGTAAATACGAACTTACTGTTTCCGAAAAAAAAGAATACACCGTTGTCTTTCAATCCTTGGGCTTTAAGACCATCTCCAAAACCATTACACCGCAAAGCTTTCCGTATAAATTAGATATTTCTATGGAAGAAGCTTCCGTAAGCCTCGATGAAGTAGTAATAACAAATACCGAAGATCCCGCCTACCGTATTATACGTGCAACCATTGCACAACGAAAGGAAAACCTTGAAAAGATGGGCGAATATACCGCCAACTTCTATTCCCGCGGACTCTGGCGTGTGAAGGATGTTCCCGAAAAAATAATGGGGCAGGAAGTAGGCGATCTTGATGGCATGCTCGATTCTACCCGAACCGGTATTATTTACCTTTCAGAGACCATTTCCGAAATTGCGTATCAAAAACCAGATGATTTCAAAGAAAAGATACTTGCCAGTAAAGTAAGTGGCGACGATAACGGCTTTAGCTTTAACAGCGCCCGCGACGCTAATTTTTCATTCTACGAGAATACTATCAATCTCAGTACCGAGATTGTTTCCCCCATTGCTAATAATGCTATGAGTTATTATAAGTATAAACTGGATGGAGTATTTTATGAAGGCAGCAAGCTTATCAATAAAATTATAGTTACCCCCAAGAGACCCAAAGACCGTGTATGGCAAGGAGTTATTTATATAGTGGAAGACGACTGGCAATTATACGGTGTTGACCTTACCACCACTGGCCAGGCAATACAGATACCGTTTATTAAGAATTTGATCTTTAAACAGAACTTTAAATTTGATGACGATATAAACAGCTGGGTAAAGATCTCGCAAACTATAGATTTTGGCTTCGGCTTATTTGGCTTTAATGGCGACGGAAAGTTTATAGCCGTTTACAGCGATTATAACTTTGCACCACAGTTCAGTAAAAAGTCTTTTACCAACGAGGTACTCACCTTTGCTGAAGAAGCCAATAAAAAAGATAGTATATTCTGGGAAGGCACCCGTCCTGTTCCGCTTACCGGGGAAGAGAAAAACGATTATGTACGTAAAGACAGCATACAGACGCTTCGGAAATCTAAAACATATTTAGACTCCATAGATACCAAAGGCAATAAGTTCAAAATACTAGATCCAATTACTGGCTACAGTTACCGAAATTCATACAAAAAATGGAGCCTTAATTACAATGGCCCTTTCCCTAAAATTACCTTTAATACCGTTCAAGGTTGGACAGGTGGCGCAGGACTTTCCTATTTTAAATCGTATGATGAGAATCGTACCGAATGGCTTTCCGCTAGCCTGAATGCAAATTACGGTCTGGCAGAAGACAGACTTCGGTTTACAGGAGCTATCACCAAAAACTTTAACCGTACCAACCGTATGCGTGTTTCGCTGTACGGCGGTAGCACCGTAACCCAGTTTAACGGGGAGGCACCTATTTCGCCTTTAATAAACAGTGTTTCTACGCTTTTCTTTGAACGGAATTATATGAAATTGTATGAAAACAACTATGCCGGTCTTGGCTATGGGCAGGAGCTTTTTAACGGTTTGCGAATCAATACGGGTATGACATACCAAAACCGCCAACCGCTTTTTAACCATACCGATTATGTAACCCTGCCGCAGGACGACATTAAATATACGTCCAACAATCCGTTGGCACCGGGAGATTTTACCAATGCAGCCATAACCGAACACGATATTGTAAAGACCAGCCTTACCGCTAATATAACTTTTGGGCAAAAATATATGACCTACCCCGACGGCAAATATAACTTGGGGAATGAAAAATACCCTGCCCTTACCGTTAAAGCTGAAAATGGGATAGGCATCTCGAGTGGCGATAACAGCTTTACCCAGTTAAGTGCCAGTTTGTACCAATCGCTTTCCGCAGGCAATAAAGGAGAATTTACCTATCGGCTTAATGGAGGAACTTTTTTCCACGGTGATGATATCTCGTTTGTAGATTACCAACATTTTAATGGCAATCAAACTCGTGTGGGCACATCACCCAATTACACCAACGTATTTAACCTAATGCCTTATTACCAATTTAGCACCAACAAAAGTTATTTTGAAGGGCATATAGAACATGATTTTCGTGGGTTTATATTAGGAAAAATACCGGGTATCAATCAACTTAACTTTAATTTGGTTGCGGGCGCGCATGTATTAAGTACCGAAAACCGCAAGCCGTATACAGAACTATCTTTAGGGATAGACAATTTGGGTATTGGTAAGTTTAGGTTTTTACGTATAGACTATGTAAAATCGTATTATAACGGCGGTAGTGATGGCGCTTTTGTATTCGGACTTAAATTCTTGGATATATTGCAGTAAAAGGTTTTTAACCAAACGCCTGCACCCTATCGCCTTTTTGGTGGGATTGTTCGAAGATTGTTTGAATGTCGTTCGAGGCTATTCTTAAAAAATTCGTTCCGCTTCGAACAAAGTACGAGCGATATTAAAAACAAATCCCTACTCAATACTCAATTCTAACTTTTCACTACTCACTACTCACTACTCAATACTCAATACTACCTTGATAATCCGATATAGTAAAAAAAAACCATATATTTAATTTAATATAAAGAGTTAGCCATCAGTATGATCAACCATTAACCCATGAGGAAATTTTTTCGCAAAATACGCTTCGTCCTTATGGAAAGAGATAAAACTGGTACGTATTCGAAATATGCTGTTGGTGAAATTGTACTGGTCGTCAGTGGTTATTGCCAGTGAATAAGTTAAGAATATCAAATTAAAATAAATGAGTGGTTTTAATATTATAATGATCATCGCGATTATCCTCTTTGCAAGATTGGGAGTGCGATTGGTGACAGCCTATATAAAAATGAGAAAAGAGAAAAAAAATAAATCAGATGATTAAATCTTTAGATTGCCGAGCCTTAAGAAAATGTCTAGCTAACTTTTTTAACTAAAGAGCCAGCTTGCCGTGAAGGAAATAACAAAAAAATTATGATTACATTATTTAAAAACATTCGTCAAAGACTACTTTCAGAAGGAAAAACAGGAAAGTATCTTAAATACGCTATTGGCTAAATTGTACTTGTTGTAATTGGAATTTTGATTGCACTACAAATAAATAATTGGAATCAGGACAATAAAGACAGTAATTTAGGTAGAGAATATTTATCAAGAATTCATAGAGATTTAGCTCAAGACACTACAAACTTCAGAAACATTATCAATTATAATGAAAATTTGAGAAATAATATTAAAGGTATGCTTGTTACTCTATACAACGAAATTGACAAAAAGGAGCAAGTTCAAAAAATGAGCACCATCTATGATAATGCTTTAGACCAAGTTTTTTCTCCAAATGACAATACTTATAAAAGAATGATAAATTCAGGAGCATTACACCTAATTCAAAACCTCGAACTAAAAGAAGAAATAGTTAATCTATACAGTCAATATGACAAAAAGAAAGCGTTGTTTTTATCTAACAAGGAATGGATAGATAGAATAGCGGCTAATGTAGACACTAAAACAGATTTTATTAAATTTTCGGATGAAGTTATTGATATATACGCTAGAAGAAATGTTAAGTCAAGATGATTGGGCATTTTTAAATAACAAGGATAGTGAAAAATTTAAAATTATTGTTAGAGCTATTTCTGCAACCGCTTGGAATCAAAAAGTTAGTAGCAGCTATTATATTGAACTGATTAACAAATGTAAAATTGTTTTACAACTAATTGAAAATGAATTGGAATAATACAAAGACTAACAAGGCTATACCTAATTACTTGTTCTCGCCTACTTAATAAAATTACTAACACCAGTTCGCTTCGCTCGAGTATTGCGTATTTTCTATTCAGTTTTTATTTGCTAACTTGAGGTGATTAAACCTCACAACTTTTCATCACAATTACCTTATAGCTAATTAAAATTTTAAAATATGAAGAAGCCAGATTTTAGTAACCTTAGTTGTATTTATATTAATTGTACTTTAAAAAAATCGCCTCAAAATAGTCATACGGATTCCTTAATGGAAGTTTCCAAAGCAATTATGAAGAAAGAAAAAGTACAGATTGATGAAATAAGACTGGTAGACCATGAGGTTGCCAGCGGCGTTTATCCAGATATGACTGAATATGGTTGGGAAATAGACGAATGGCCTGCCTTGTTTAAAAGAGTAATAAAAGCCGATATAGTTATTGTGGGAACTCCCATTTGGCTTGGCGAAAAGTCTTCTGAAGCTCAAAAATTAATTGAAAGACTTTATGCTATGAGTAGCAAAACTAATGATAAGGGGCAATACCTTTTTTATGGTAAAGTAGGCGGATGTATCATTACCGGAAATGAAGATGGAGTAAAACATTGTGCGATGGGTATATTGTATTCTTTGCAACATGTAGGATATTCCATACCTCCGCAGGCCGATTGTGGATGGATTGGTGAAGTGGGTCCTGGTCCAAGCTATGGCGACAAAGAATGGAAAGGTGAAAAATTAAAGACTCCTATTGGTTTTGAAAGCGATTTCACAAACCGAAATACAACATTTATGTCGTATAATTTACTCCACTTAGCCTCTATGCTTAAAGCAAATAACGGGTACCCTAATTATGGAAATTCTCGAACAGAATGGGATGACGGAGAACGTTGGGAATTTGAAAACCCAGAATACAGATAAACAAAGTCTCTAAAAATGGAAACTCTGCACTTAAAAAAGAATCATCTTAAAAACCCCATGCAGTTACGGGTGACATTTATACTGCTTTAATTTATAAAAAAGGATAACACTTTGTTATTGTTAACTTCTGAATTTGTTTCGCCAGTTCGTTAAACTCTTGGCTAATAACAAAACCATAGAAAAATCTACCCATTGCACAAATGGCAGAAACCAAAAAAGTTACTGATTTATTAAAACCAATAAAACCTCTTTTCCGCAACTATAAGACGAAAGTAGGAATTCGATTACATAAAAATGAGTTCAAATGTTGACATGAGTTATACGTGTGAAAGAAAAATTGAATAGTATTAATAAAGGCGAAGCCTTACAGCGTATATAAACATCAACATTTATTAATAACAGTTGTTAAAAAAGAAAGTGACTCCATGAAAAAACATTTGCATTTTTCATAAAAAATGTTAATTTGCCTTGAAAATTAGAATTACGTTAATAAAATATCATATAAGTTAATAATATTACTGTATATCCGTTAAGTATCATAATCCTGTAATATTAGCAATAACTACTCTTTCAAAGAGTTTGTCTTCAAAATATCTTCGATTGAGTTTGTAAACAAACTCGTCTAAATATAGTTGCAAGTATTTACCTTTAATTTTATGATAATTACCTAGTAAGTTTCTTTTAGCATTACTGATAAATATATGCACCCATTTTAATGTTTCTTGGGTAGTTTCTTTGCTCGATTTTTCGGTAATATGTAACTCTATATA
>Ga0209390_10001082_pt1 | contig 53830 bp, 47 predicted proteins | sample BON01_FD_187212 | JGI IMG/M metagenome (GOLD analysis project Ga0209390, IMG submission 187212) | Freshwater microbial communities from Lake Bonney liftoff mats and glacier meltwater in Antarctica - BON-01 (SPAdes) (version 2) | ecosystem: Environmental > Aquatic > Freshwater > Ice > Glacier...
ACATATTGCACGAGCACTTGCCACTGGCGCTCCACATGGATTGAAACTGGAGCTGGCCTATCGCATGGTAAAGAGACTATTCGACCCCAGAATAGTCGGCGCCGAGAACATCCCTAAGAAGCCTTGCCTGTTCGTTGGAAATCACTCGCTGTTTGCGCTGGATGGCGCCGTTATCACACCGCTGTTTATCAAGGAATTGAAGCGCTTTCCACGAGGCATGGGGGACAAGTTTCTATTCAGTAATTCTCGCATTGCAGATTTTCTAACGGCAAATGGCCTGGTAATGGGGCACCCCGATGTCTGTACAGCGCTAATGGAAGATAAACAGGATCTACTGGTGTTCCCCGGCGGGGCCTATGAATCTGTCAAGCCCGCCTCAAAGATGTATGAACTGCAGTGGAAAGAACGCTATGGCTTCGTAAAGCTGGCGGCCAAACATGGTTACACCATAATGCCCTTCGGTCTGGTGGGGCCCGATGAGTTTTATGGCCATCTTATAGAAGGGCACGAACTCCCCGAATTTATACTCGGGCGTTTGCTGACACGCCTGGGCGTGCTCAATGAGGGTATTCGATACGATATTCTGCCTCCGATTCCGATCGGCAGTCTCGGCACACTCTTTCCAAAGCCACAGCGTTGCTATCTCGGCTTTGGCCAGCCGATCAATCTGGCTCACTTCAAGGGAAAAACACTCACCAGGAAAACGCTGCAACGTATTCGCGCAAGGGTGTCTGGAGAAATCGAATCGCAGCTGGCACAACTATTGGTCACACGAGAGCAACACAAGAGCTCGGACAGCTTGCTCCGCCGTCTCCTGACACTGTAGGAGCCTGATTATTCGCTCATTACCTGGGCCAGTCGATCCGGCTGGCGCCATGTGCTGCCGAACAAGCGGCCGAGGTACAAAAACGCAAGTACGATTAGCATGGCAACGAATACCCACCAGGACACACGCGGCCCATAGTCGTAAACAACGATTACCAGATACTGAACCACCAACATCAGCCAGTGAACCGAGATCGACGTTATCATTATCCAACGCGTATCTCCCGCGCCACGAAGAGCCCCGCTCGCAATCAGGATAGTGGCGTCTGCGACCATATAGGTTACGAGGCCAATCATCATATGATTAGCGAGTTCCCGAATCTCCTCAAAGTTTCCGTCTTGTGTTTCGAATACACCGACCAGTGATTCTCGAAATACCAGAAAGACAATCGCCAGCAGCCCCGAGTAGCCAAGCGCCGCTATAAAGCCCGAGGAGATCACCTGATTTGCGCGCGTCATGTTGCCCGCGCCGACAAAACGGCCAATTAGCGTCATAACGCCAATACTCAAGCCGATCATCGGGATAAAAGAAAACATGTCCCAATTAAATACGATAGCGATGGCAGCACCTTCCACCACGCCGTAAGCTTGAAACAGCAGCAGAAACAGATTGAAGCTGGATATATTCATGAAACTTTCCAGACCCGAGGGTGCACCCAGTCTTAGATAGCGACGCATGATAGGACGATCGATCCGGAATGAGTCTTGCACATAGAACTGGCGCTGATGGCCTTTTGAAAAGTAGAACAGCAGTAAGATACCGATGGTGAAGAGCGTCGCAACGATGGTCCCTAGCGCCGCCCCAGCAATACCGAGTTCGGGAAAACCGAACTTTCCGAATATCAGCAGCCATGACAACGGAATATTCAATCCCGCCCCCAACAAATCAGCCACCATGACAATGCGAGTGCGTCCGATACCCGCAAAGTAACTTGCCAGGCAGCCCTTGATCAGGGTGAAAACACTGCCAACCATCAAGATAGAAAAATAGGTTTGCTCGAGCGGCACCTGCAGTGGATCGTGCCCCATAAAGTCGAAGGCGTAGCGTCCGAAGTAAGCCATCAAGAGCAGCAGAGGCATGCTGCACACCACGATTACAATGCCCTGTGACACGACAAGCGAGCACTTTGCTCTGTTACCCGAACCATAGTACTGGGCAACCAGCGCATTACCGTAGGTGATGAGACCCATAAAAAACGAAAAGCAGACGAACGCGGCCACCCCGCCGCCCAGCGCAGCCGCGATATGCGCCGCGTCGATATAGGACATAAACAGGCGATCGGTGAATATCATCACGGCGAACGCACCGTGCGATACCACCATAGGCAGTGATAACGCCATTAACTCGCGTAAAGTGGTTAGTGATAGTAATTTCAATGCCGGATCAAGCCCTGCGGGAAACGCGCTTACTTTAACAGACTATCGGTCGAAGCCGATGCCGGTTGAGCAAGTGGTCAAGCCTGAAGTGGCCCTTCACCAATAGCCCCCGAGGCGAATAGCCTTATTGACTCTTCGAGCTCGGCGCCAAAGCGAGTAGAGATTGTAGGGCCCGTCTGAGCCCCTGGAAAGCCCGCCCCTGTTCATGGGTATGAGGGGGGAGGCGGCCATCCGCGGGGCGAACCCATAGGGGTGTATTTACAGCGTGTCCCGAAACGCTCTACTCGGTTTGGCACCGATCTCGCAGATTAAGGAAGCGCCTTTAAGCACTGCAGCCCTTTTTACGAGTCGGCCGCCGGATTACGAGACCACCGAGCTGGAAACCAGCGTTTCAGACAGTTTTGTTCGAAGTACACCCAGGCAAAAGCCGACGCACTGTAGAGGTAGTAGACCTGATGATAAAGCAAGGCGCCGCAAGCAAAAGCCAAACCACCATTGCGGTAGAAAAAACGGCCAATCTCCCAGTTGGCACCTACCGCCAGCAGCGTCAGGAATACCGGGACCTGTAAACTGACCATACCAACAACGGCGGCCAGTATCGCTAGCGCCAGGCACGAAGCCACCACTGCTCGGGCCTGCTCAGACATACCCACATTGAGATCATTGGGTATACCCGATCCTGAGTCGAGAATAAGTCTCGACCAGGGAATTGCGCGCCTGAATATTTCAGTATGGATGAGATTGCCAAAGCGCCAGACCTTCAGGTGTGTACATTGCACATCGCGCATTAAGCGCACTCGCCCACCCGCTTGTATCAAGCGATGCCCGAGCTCTATATCTTCGATAGAGGGGTATTGGTAGCGCTCTACATCAAATCCACTAGAGGCGAGAAATGCCTCTGTCCTCACTGCACCGCATCCCGACCAGAATGTCTGGGCCTCCTCGCTGGCTCGCTGGTGGTAGTAATGGTGCACGAGGTTTTTGTAGCGGGAAAAAAAGTTTCGGGCGGGGGGATTACTGTCGTAGGAACCGAACACCGCAACGACCTGTTGGTCGAAAAAACCCTTGGACAAGTACTGGACGGCATCGATGTGCACCACGACATCTGCATCAACAAACCAAAGCAACTCACCACGAGCAACCTCGGCCGCTATGTTTCTCGCGGCCCCCGGCCCCATTCTGCCGCCCGACGACATAACGATGGCGCCCAAACTCCGGGCGATATCCGCACTCTCATCGGTGGAGCCGTCATCAATCACGATGACTTCAAGAATCTCACCGCGTTGGAGCATCGCCATCACGGGTGGCAGGCTCTGCAGTATAAACTCGCTACCATTATAGACCGGCATGATGACACTGATGCTCAACGCCCTGGACGAGAAGGCTTGCTCAGCAGATACCGTTAAATCGATTTCATTCATAGCGTTATTCAAGAGCAATCTATCCCTGGTATCCAGCCACTTCAAGCGCCACTCGCTTTGACACCTAGGTGCTACCTGAAGCCAGTTTGCAGCCTCAGTTACATTGTTCTTCAACCACATAGTAATCTCGTTTCAGGCCACCCGCAGACTTTACCTCGTGATATTCCAGCTCTGTGTTGACATCCATGTGATCCACTTCGTAACCGAGGATCTTACGGCCCAGCAGTAAGCCCATCTCGATTGAGTGATCCGCGTTGTTATAACGATGAGTACCGCCGCGGCCTACAATGTGCAGTCCTTCAAAACCCGCCAGAAAATCGTGGATCGTGGCAATTTTATCCGCGTAATGAAGATCATAAACCGGATATGCCTGTAGTGTCCTGACGCAGGTGAAATCGATCACCTCTGAACTGTCTATAAACTTTAGTTTGTTCTGCAAATCTTCGATGCAACGCTGCCCGATCTCTTCGTCTGTCAGACTCCAGATATGGTCATCCTTGGTACAAAAACACTCCAGCACCAAAGACGTAGTGGACTGATCCGGCACCATTGCGAGACTCCAGTTTTTGGGCTCATGCAAGCGGCCGAATAGAATGTCCTCGTCCTGAATGTACAACCACGTGTCTATTGAAACGCGCTCTTTTCTCAGTATGATATTTACCGTGATAAGGGCGCGAAATGTTAGCGCCTTGGCCGCGTCGATCACCGCTTGATCGCAAGCGGGCTCCAGTATTCTTGGCAGCACTCCCAGCGGGATGGTTGACACAACGGTAGTGGCGGGCACTGACGTTTCCTTGCCTGCCGTATCACAATAGATAACCTCAAAATTATTGGGACCATGGTATTTGATTCGCGTGACTGTAGAATCGAGCACTACTGAACTCGCGTTGCTGGTTGCCACAATATCTTCTGCCATACGCTGTGGAATTCTGACATAGCCGTCGCGAGGATACATAAATTCCTCGATCAGACTCTCGTTGTCAGACTTTGTCTTGAGTAACGACTCCTGAATCACGGTCCAGATGGAGAGACCGGCACTGCGCTGGGATACCCAATCGGAAGACATCTTTTCGCACGGGAGACCCCAAACTTTCTCACTATACCGCCGAAAAAACATGTCATACAGCTTGCCGCCAAACTGCGCCACGTAAGCGTCCTTCATATTCTCTATTGGCTTGTTAAACACCGAGTACTGCAATGCTGACAAGAGATAGGTAATGCCTGCATGTATAATAGTGGGAATGCCGGCATTCTTGATAACGTTCAGAATACTGATCGGATAGCTATAGTAGCCGCCGTCATAATAAATCCGGCTGATTCGTTCGACCCAAACGACCTCACTCCCCATCAACCGGCGAAACCAACGGTTCAAATCTTCGTTTTTGGTGAACCAACGATGACCGCCCAGATCGAACTTATAGCCCTTGTAATCGTTTGTATTGCAAAGCCCGCCAACGAAACCATTACGATCAACCACCGTAACCTTTACGCCACTGATGCTCAATTCATGCCCGGTTGCCAGGCCCGCAGGGCCAGCACCGAGAATCACCACATGCTCTTTTTTATTTGAAGTAGCCATATTATTTATACTATTGATATCTTGATTCCACTATTTTGTTATAAACACTCGCCAACAGGAGACAGGCGAGAAAAACCATCAGAAAGAGCACTACAGCGCCCCAAAGCGCGCCGAGAATACTCACGCTATACCCTGGTATATAGTTTGCAAATAAAGCCGCATGCACGCTCTCCCCCGCGGTACCGCGCACCACCAGCCAAGTAGTAGAAAAGAACAGGCACAGGGCTGACATCGTACCGATGGCAGCGCCAAGGCTAACGCCGTGCAAACGCAATACTGAGGGTTTCAGTACGGGGTTCTCAGCAGGCGCCGTGCTCAGCAAAATGTCGGCAATCCGTGTGCCCAGCACACGGCCATAAAGCCGGTAACTAAGTGCGCTGAAAGTGCCCGCGTATATAAACGCCCAAAATGCTCCGACCCATGCACCACTGCTGGTCACTGAGTATCCCGGGAAAAAAATTGCTAGCAAACCCAGATAGCCACCGGAGTTGTCACCCCACTTACCCATCGAGACCTGAGTGGCGAAATAAACGATAAATGCAGCCAGTGTTCCGGCGGTAAAACCCAGTATCAAAGCGTTGAACCTGATTGCCGCATTAAGCAACCGGAGATTCACCGCATGAGCATTCTTATCAGTAGCCGGCATATTCTGGTAATTTTCCATTATTGCCACCGCCTCAATCTGCCAATTCGGCGGAGCTGATCAGCATAAACCCAAGGGCGACGTAGTGCGTAAGGTTCCAGTACACTGCTGCGGTAAAACCGCCGGCGGCCCCTATCAAAAAGCCATAAAATCCACCAAACAAAGCACCAGCCCAAGTCACTTCATAGCCTGGGAGATAATCTCCGAGTGCACCCAGATGGGGGCCTATGGGAGAGCCTTCAGGCACAGATTGTAAAAGCAACGTTGCAGTGGCAAGGAATAACAAAAGTGCACAGAGCACGCCCGCAGCTACCGCCATACCAACAACGTCCATCTTGGCAAAGACAGCCGAAAGTATCTCATGATCTTGAACGGGACGATTCATCGATTAACATGCCTCAATGGTTACTGAATATCGCTAGATTCGCTATCAGCAGTGACCCAGCATTTGAAAAAACTCTTCACACACAATTTATTCTATACTTGGGAGCACTTCACTAATCATTGCGCTATCGCTACAAAAAAAGCTTTGCTGGTCTTCCATGCTCTCGACAATGACATACTAGCATTGGAAAAAGAAGTTTTTGCTACCCATCTGCAAGATACATTGCCACAATCTCTAGCGATTTGTGAATCAGGTCACGATTGATAGACAGCCGCTATAATATACGAGTTGTAATGGCAAGCACAGATAACAACGACGCACTTTTTACGTAACCCAGACAAGTGAGTACACCCATATATTGGGGGTGAGGGTTTAGTCGACAACGGCTCCCGTGCCAGGGCAGAGCAGAATCAACCTTGTATAGACGTAATACCGATGGCCTCTCGAACCTGGCGCATCAGTTTCGAGCTGTGTTCCCGAGCGCGTGCAGCGCCACGTTGTAAGACGCTTTCTATATAGGTGGGATCATCCATTATCTTCGCATAGGCAACCCTTGCTTCAGCCAGCTCAGAGTTGACCAACTCAAACAACTGCTTTTTGGCTTCGCCCCAGGCAATACCGTTTTCAAAATCTTGCCTCATACGCAATATTTCCGCTGCAGAGGCAAATGCCGCCCACAGCTGAAACACCGTTGAATCATTCGGATCCTTGGGTTCTCCTGGCTCCAGAAGATTGGTCTTTATCTTGTTGATGGCCTTGCGTAGCGCCTTTTCGGGAAGGAATAATGGAATTGTATTATTATAGCTTTTACTCATCTTGCGACCGTCCAGACCCTGCAAGACTGCAATGTCCTCCCCTACAACCGCCTCCGGCAAAGTAAAGACTTCTGCATAGTTGTGGTTAAACCGCTGCGCGATATCGCGCGCCATTTCAACATGCTGAATTTGGTCACGTCCGACCGGAATTTTTTCCGCGTTAAACATAAGAATATCGGCAGCCATCAGCACCGGATAACTAAAAAGACCTATGGTAACGGCAAAGTCAGGATCGTCTCCCGCCGCTTCGTTGGCTTGCACAGCGGCTTTGTAAGCGTGTGCCCGATTCATCAACCCCTTAGCTGCATTGCAACACAACACCCAGGTTAGTTCCGGAATCTCGGGTATATCAGACTGACGGTAAAACAGTGCCTTGTCGGTATCTAAACCCAGTGCCAACCATGTCGCTGCGATCTCCTTGCTAGACTGCCTGATCAACTGTGGATCACTGCATTTTATCAGCGCGTGGTAGTCTGCCAGAAAGAAAAATGACTCTTTGGAATCATCGTTGGAAGCAGCAATCGCGGGACGAATCGCACCGACATAATTACCCAGGTGCGGCGTGCCAGTGGTGGTGATACCGGTCAGTATACGTTTCTTGGCCATGGCTTTTTTCACACCCCGAATAAACCCATAATGATACGGTGATTACCGCTCAGAGGCTATCACGCAAGGCTGCTGTCCGCCGAAAAAGCTGCTCATAGAGCGGCGCTAAACGAGCGACGCTACAAGCTGAAACGTCGGGGCGTATTAAACGCCCATCTGTCAGATCGCCTGCTGCCGCCACGATCATTGTCGCTGCCGCGGCCGCTTCCTGCTTGGGATCTTCCGGGTGAGATTCATAGCAACATACTGCCGGATAAATCTCGGGATAGACGAGACGGCGCGGGACAACGGGTCGACAACCGCGCGCCACTGACTCCATCACAGCGAGGCCTTGAAATTCGTGCAGCGCAGTTGATAGCACAACATCTGCTGCCTGCAGTAGTGACTGGTAGTCGCTAGAGCACTCGATATAGCCGAAGTGCACAATACGATGTCGGAACGTCGACTCGATCTGTTTGAATACTGGCGGCGAATCTCGAAACTGCTGGCCGGTGACAGCCAGTTCATAATTGAGTCCACGAGCATCCAGTTGATGAAGAACTCTCAACAAGCCATCCCCACCCTTGTCATGCTCAAACCGCCCGACCCAAAGTAATCGCAGGGGCCTGTGCGCCTGCTTCGCTGCGACTGGCCATCGCGGTGGCACTGAGGCAAAGCCTGTGCCGTCGAAAGGCGCGGGAATCACCGAGGATTTCTCCAGCAGCCTGGGCACAACTTCAGGGGGCACATAGTCGGGCAGCTTGCGCAGCAATGCAGCGCATCCGTCCACGAAGGACGCTTGGTTGTAGCGGGAATTGAATACAATGCTGTCAGCCGCCAGCGCCGAGTAGATACTGGTCAATTGTGCCTCAAGCAAATTATGCTGCTGTCGGTGTTGAGGATAGTCGAACTGATTCTCGTGAAAATATAAAACCGTCGGTAACTGCGTCAATTTTGGTACTAGACCGCGCAGTGTCGCAAGATCCACCATGGAGGTAGTTATTAACAAATCACTCCGGGCCTCAAGCGCATCGCGTTCCTGCATTGACCAATACAGTGCATTGCCCCTGACCCGCCAACTGAAATGGCGCGGAGGAAGGGTCAGTATGCGCCACTGCCAATCCGGGAACGCCGCCTGCAACGTTTTCTGCCAGTGCACATGGCTTTGTGCAGCATAGGCCGACAACAGAAGGACTTTCAAAGCGCGGTGTCAGCGGGCAGAGAGCGGCCCGGTGTGGTTAAAGAAACGCCTTAGGATCCGGCAGAGATCCCAGGCATCGCGAGAACCCGCCAACTCCCGTATAGAATGCATCCCCAACGTGGGCACACCAATATCCAGCGTACGCACTCCCGTCGCTGCGGCGGTAATAGGACCAATCGTACTGCCGCACGCCATGTCATTGCGGACCACAAACGCCTGTACAGGCACGTCTTCCAGTGCTGCCAACAGGCGAAAGATCCCGCTGGTTTCGCTATTGGTCGCATAGCGCTGACTTGGGTTAACCTTGATGACCGGCCCGCCGTTTAACTGCGGACCATGATTCTCATCATGCCTATCGGCGAAGTTTGGGTGGATCGCATGAGCATTATCGGCGGAGATCATCATTGAATGCTCCGTAAGCGAAGCATAACTCGTATACGTACTGGCCAGGCGATTGAGTACAGACGTCAGCAAGGGTCCGTTGGCACCCGAGGTTGAAACGCTACCCACTTCTTCATGGTCATTGCAGATCAGTAAGCTGCTGACCTTGCCGTCACTCTGCAGCATCGCCTGCAAGCCCGTAAAGCAACTCAGTAAATTGTCGAGCCGCGCTGAGGCTATGAACTCTTGATGCAACCCAACCAGCGCCGGCGCCTGTGTATCGTAAAAGCACATCTCGTAGTCCAGTATCCGCTGCACCTCCGCCTGCGGGTGCTCCTGCAATAGTCGTGACTGCAGTAGGGCTCGAAAATCCATGTGCTCTTCCGCAGCCAGTTGGCACAGTATCGGCACCACGGCCGTCTGCGGATTGACCTCGCGGTTCTTATTGGCATCGCGATCAAGATGAATAGCGAGACTTGGAATCGTGGCGATCGCCTCGCGAAAATCCAGCAAAGCAACGCGCAGTTCTCCCTTTTGTGACAGGTAGCTCACCCGCCCGGCAAGCGACAGATCCCGGTCGAACCAGGGATTCAGCAGCGCACCACCGTATACATGCACACCCAACTGGAACAAACCCTGGGATTGAATTTCTGGCGCCGGCTTTACCATCAGGCAAGGGCTATCGGTATGCGTACCCACCATACGGATTCCGGCTGTCGGCGGGCTCTCACTACCGGCGACAAACGCCACCAGCGAACTGTCATTACGCGTCAGAAAGTACCTGCCTCCGGGCAATATCTCCCATTCGGCATTGTCTGTGAGCCTGGAAAAACCGGCCACGCTGAGGCGCTGGACCATTTCCGCAACAGCGTGAAATGGCGTGGTCGCCGATGCCAAAAAGCCGCATAGGTGTCGATTAAATTCGTCCTGCTTCATTGCGATCGCCCTAATAGTGGATAACTGCTCGATGAGCCCATTCTTTCCGTTACCTCTGCATGCATAGCCATAGCCTTGACGTATCCCTGGTCAATTATACCCTTGGACCAGAATGGCAATTACCTTAGCTTCAAGATCGGCCATAAAATGATTGGTATAGGGTTGGGACCCGCAGCGAACCCCTGCCCATAAACAGGGACAGGCCCTCCTGCCTCGCACAGTCCCAGCCCTATACCAATCAATTCACCGCCTAAGAGCCGCTTTGGGGCTGCAGTCAGTACCGTTCGCCCTGGACCGAATGGAACTTAAGCTGATGGGAAGCTCGCAGACGTCAAAGCCAGTAGAGATTGAAGGGGCCGTCTGAGGCCATGGAGGGTGGGCGGCCATCCCGCCATGTCATACAAGCCACATCAGATACAGGAGCAGCGCCAAGCCTATTCGATAATACACGAAAGGCATAAACCCCACTTTATCCAACAAACGCAAAAAAGCGGCGATACAGGCATAGGCGGCGAGACCCGATACAACGGCGCCAACACCCAGCGACAGCCAATCGACTACAGAGTCTCCTCCCGCCAACTCGACCGTTTTCAAGAGTCCGGCACTGGCAATAATGGGAATAGACAACAGGAAGGAGAATCGTGCCGCCCCCTGTCGCCCCATCCCGAGCAACAGCGCTGCCGTCATGGTAACGCCAGAGCGCGAAACGCCGGGGACGAGCGCCAGCATCTGTGCGACGCCGACCAGCACTGCTATTGTGAGGCTCACAGGTCGCTCAACAACCGCGCTTCTTACGCGGTGATCAGCCAAGCCCAACAAAAGCCCAAAGACCAGTGTTGTAGTGGCGATCACCGGAAGATTGCGTAAATGGTCCTCTACAAAACCACCCCCGATCAAACCCGCGACTCCCGCCGGCACCGTGGCCAGGAGCAAGTACCACACCATGCGGCTGTCCTGAGAAGAAGCGCCACCCGTTAACGAGCGCAACCACCGGTCGGCCATCAGCATCAGGTCCTTGCGGTAGTACAGGAGCACTGCAGACAGCGTGCCTACATGCACTGCAACGTCAAACGCGAGGCCCTGGTCAGTCCAACCGAGCAGTAGCGATGGAAATAAAAGATGAGCCGAGCTCGATACCGGCAGGAACTCTGTAAGGCCCTGTAGCAAAGCCAGAACAACCACTTGATACAGTTCCATCATGATCGCGGGCCCTGCTCCCCGAGTTTTTTCCAGGAAATTTCATCTCGCACGTACACGGGCTGCACATTGCGCGGCGCCTGCGTATCCCCGCGCCGAAATTTATCAAGTGCTAGCGGAATCATATCTCGCGCGGTCGGCAGCAGGTCGATGGCGCTTGCATTGATTCGATCTCGCAAAGACGACGGAAACTGATCCAGAAAAGCGCATCCGTTGCCCACGGCGCGCAAGGCTCCAGCACCCCCGTACGGGAGTTCGTGCGGCGCACAGGCAAGAGGACCCTCCATAAGTGCCGCTAAACCATCCTCATATTGATAAAGTGCACTGTAGATTTCGTTGATCCGTGCATCTAGCGTGCACAAGGCCGTGTCACACACACCGACCAACCCCTGCCGCAATGCAGCCTGTGCCATCACCGCCAGTGTTGGCACCGCAACCACAGGCAATTGACAACTGTAAGCTAGACCTTGTACTGCACTGGCGGCAATACGCAGGCCGGTAAAAGACCCCGGACCACTTCCATAGGCGATAACCTGAATACCCTGTTCGACCAGGTCTCCACCGCCCAAAAGTTCTTGCAGCATAGCGAACAGCAAGTGGTTGTGCTGCCTGGGTGCTATCTCATGCCGCTCACTGATTTTTCCATCGATAGAGACAGCAACAGAACAGGCGTCCGTGGCAGTCTCAATCGCCAGAATTCCCATCATATGAAATTCACTGACATGGTGCAGTCCTATACCCTTTGCAAAATCAAACTGTTACGGTGATGTTTCGCGATTATCACACAGCAAGGTTGGCGCTAGCACTAACTCTTGCCCAAAAATAGACTAACGACACGACCCATGACTTCCATACGCAACATCACAGCCCTTATTCTAGCGGGCGGCGCTGGTCGGCGCGTCGAACATCAGGATAAAGGTCTGATAACTTTTCTGGGGAAACCCTACATCGCGCATGTCAGTGAAGTACTCAAGCCGCAGGTAGATGAGGTGCTCATTAGCTGCAATCGCAATTTTTCTGACTACGGGAATTTTTGTTCCAGGACTATAGCCGATACCCGCGGTGACTTTCAGGGGCCGCTCGCTGGACTTGAAGCCGCAGCACCCTTCGTTAAAACACAGCTGCTGGTAATAGTGGCTTGTGACATGCTGCACTTGCCCGCAGATCTGGTAACTAGATTGATCGCTCCGCTTTCCACTAATGCTATCGATGCACCGCAAATCAGCTATGTGAATGACGGAACGAGAGACCAGTATCTGTGCGCCGGTATACGGCGCGACTGCCTCTTCTCGCTGACCAGTTTCCTTGATAATGGCGGGCGTGCCGTGAAAGGCTGGTACAGCCAGCAGAATACCATCGCAGTGGATTTTTCAGACCAACAAGCTTGCTTTAAAAATTACAACCGGCTGCTATAAAACCGCTGCCAGGTCAGATCCGAATGGCATTTACTGAAGCCCAAGCCCCTATGGAGGGCCTGCCCCTGTTTATGGGTATGGGTTCACGGCGGGGCCCAACCCGACACCATTCCATTTGGCGCCGAGCCTGAAGCTTGAGTAAGGGCCATTCCGGTCAGATCGCGTAACCATCCAAACGGAGCCGCAAGTGCCATAACGAGAAAACCCGCTGAAATCTCTTTCAGCGGGTTATTTATCAGAGTAGATAATCTATTTCTTTTTGGCTTTAGCTTTTGGCTTCGCTTTTGCCTTTGGCTTCGCTTTTGCCTTTGGCTTCGCTTTTGCCTTTGGCTTCGCTTTAGCCTTTGGCTTCGCTTTAGCCTTTGGCTTCGCTTTAGCCTTTGGCTTCGCTTTTGCCTTTGGCTTCGCTTTTGCCTTTGGCTTCGCTTTAGCTTTTGGCTTCGCTTTAGCTTTTGGCTTCGCTTTAGCTTTTGGCTTCGCTTTAGCTTTTGGCTTCGCTTTAGCTTTTGGCTTCGCTTTAGCTTTTGGCTTCGCTTTTGCCTTTGGCTTCGCTTTTGCCTTTGGCTTTGCTTTTGCCTTTGGCTTGGATGTTGCTTTCTTTTTAGCAATTGCCATTATGCATCTCTCCAGACTGTTAATGAGGGTCCCGCGAGTGCAAAAATATCAACAATGCAATAGAGATACAATAAATTAAATTGTAGAAAATTCGCATCCATGTTTGATGCCGTGTTGTTTTTTCTTTTAGAAAAAAAGAAACGATGCGAGTGTCAGATTTTTTTTATCTTCTTACGCTAGTCATCGCATCAGGCACGCAGTGAAGCAGCAATCGTATTACAAATATCTTCAACGCTGCCTGCACCCACTATCTTGTGATAACGCGGAGCCGTTTCACTCTTCATTTTACAATAAAAATCGATAAGTGGACTCGTCTGCTCTGAGTAGATCTGCAAGCGCTTGCGCACTGTTTCTTCAGTGTCGTCATCCCTTTGCACAAGTGGTTCGCCAGTCACGTCATCAACTCCGTCTTTCTTCGGCTTGTTGAAAAGCACGTGATAAACTCGACCAGAATCAGGATGCACTCGTCGGCCACTCAAGCGGCTCACGATCTCCTCATCATCGACAGCTATCTCAACAACATGATCTATCAGCACGCCAGCATCGACCATTGACTGCGCCTGTGGAATGGTGCGCGGGAATCCGTCAAACAAAAAACCTTTGGCACAATCTTCATGGGTAATGCGATCCTTAACCAGGCCGATGATAATATCGTCCGAAACCAAGCCTCCTGCATCCATCACGTGCTTCGCCTGCAGACCCAACTGCGTTTTCGCTTTAACAGCCGCTCGCAACATATCGCCCGTGGATATCTGCGGTATGCCGTATGCCTCGCAAATAAACTTGGCTTGCGTGCCTTTGCCCGCGCCTGGTGCACCCAGTAGGATCAATCGCATTAGAATAATTCCTCAACTTTGGTTTGGGATAGCTCAACTTTGGTTTGGGATAGCTCAATTAGGGTTTGGGTTAGCTCAACTATGGTTCGGGATAGCTCAACTATGGTTTGGGACAGACAGGCTGTATCACTGTCGTACGAATGGGGGCATCGGAAGCGCGATAACGATACACAGCGGGCGATAAGGTTACAAGTCCCGTCATTTCTCTCGTTGTTGTGCTTTGGCCTGAGCCCAAAGCTGATCAAACTTCACCTCGCTGAGACTAGACAAGTCGAGGCCATTAGCGGCCGCCGAGGCCTCCATCGCCGCAAATCGGTGCTCAAACTTTGCGGTTGCCTGACGCAGGCTTTCTTCGGCATCAAATCCGAGATGGCGCGCAAGATTGACACAAGTGAACAGTACATCACCCACCTCCTCTTGAATGGCCTGGGTATCCTCCTCGGACATTGCAGTACGCACCTCGCCTAACTCTTCCTGTAACTTATCCATTACAGCGGGCGTACTGGCCCAATCGAAATTGACCTGAGCTGCACGTCGCTGCACCTTCTGCGCACGCGATAGCGCAGGCAAAGCCAAAGGCACATCTGCCAACACCCCAGCCTCATTGCGCTCGCGACGCTCCTGCTGTTTGATCAGCTCCCATGTCTGGCGGACATCATCGACCGAGCTGCGACCGGCAACAAGGCCTTCTATTTCTCCATCGGCAAATACATGCGGGTGACGGCGGATCAATTTAGTCACTAGCCCGCTGACGACGCTATCGAAAGAAAACAGATCCTGCTCCGTGCCCAATTGTGCGTAAAAAATGACTTGGAACAGTACATCACCCAATTCTTCCGCGACATGCTGATAGTCTTCGTTTTCTATAGCCTGCGCGAGTTCATAGCATTCTTCCAGAGTAGATGGAACAATGCTGCTGAAGTTTTGATCCAAATCCCACGGACAGCCCAGCTGCGGGTCACGAAGCCGCTGCATAACACGCAGTAAATCGGCCAGAGAGTAATCGACAGAATTCATCGCGCACTCATTAATCTGATAGCCTGACAGCAGACACGATATTTTTGAGCCTATCGATACGCTCCAATAATTTGGACAGTGAGCCAATGTCAGGCACTTCTACCCGCAACTGCATGATGGCCGTATTGGTGTTCTTGTTGGTTTGGGTGTTGATGGCAAGAACATTGATCCGCGCGTTGGCGAAAAGCCCGGTAATGTCACGTAATAACCCCTGTCGATCGTAGGCTTCTATGACAACATCCACTTCATAATTGTCTTGCGAATTTTCGCCCCATTCGACCTCCACGACCCTACCGGCCGCGCCTTCATGTAGCTTCATTAGACGCGAACAGTCCGAACGGTGGACACTCACGCCTCGGGCTTTAGTCACATAGCCAATGATCGCGTCTCCAGGTACCGGTTTGCAACAGCCGGCCATATGTGTGCGAAAATTACCGACACCACGCACTGCGACCAGAGAGTGGTGACCATTAACTATCGTAGTATTGAGCCGCAAGTGGCGCTCAGGCGCGCCTTCCACCAAACTTTGGGCTGCATTTATTACTGCAGCAGAGGCTAAATCTCCTGAGCCGACCGCTGCAAACATATCCTCGACCGTACCAAACTGTACTTTTTTGGCGACACGCTGGTAATCAACGCTGGTAAGTGCCAGACGTTTGAACTCCTTATCCAGCAAGTGGCGCCCGGTATCGATATTGTCTTCCCGCGTCCGGGATTTAAACCAATATTGGACTTTGCCTCTGGCGCGAGAGGTTTTTAAATAGCCCAGACCCGGCTGCAGCCAGTCTCGCCGCGGGTGCGCTTCGCTACTCGTGAGAATTTCAACACGCTCGCCGGTCTGTAACTGGTACGTCAGAGGGACAATAGAGCCATTGACCTTGGCGCCGCGGCAGCGGTGCCCAATTTCGGTATGAACGTGATAGGCGAAATCCAGGGGAGTTGCCCCATAAGTCAAGTTGACCACATCTCCCTCGGGCGTAAAGGTATAGACGCGATCCTGTGCCACACTGAAGCTGAACTGCTCCGCTACACCCTCAGCATCGCCCGTCTCCTCATGCCAATCCAGCACCTGGCGCAACCACGCTATTTTCTCTTCATAAGTACTAGCCAGACCGCTGTCTGCATCTGAGCCTTTGTAGCGCCAATGCGCACAGACGCCCAACTCGGCCTCATCGTCCATATTCTGTGTGCGAATCTGCACTTCGAGTGCCTTACCCTCAGGACCCATCACAGCCGTGTGGAGCGAGCGATAGCCGTTCTCCTTGGGGTTCGCGATGTAGTCGTCAAATTCGTTGGGTATGTTACGCCATAGACTGTGCACCAGACCCAGCGTGGCATAGCAGTCCTTGATCTCGGGAACCAGTATGCGTACCGCGCGGATATCGTATACCTGCGAGAAGCCTATGCCCTTACGCTGCATTTTTCGCCAAATGCTGTAAATATGCTTGGCTCGACCCGCTATGGTAAATTCAAGACCGGCATCTTGCAAAATTTGAGTAATCTGTGCAGTGACTTTGGCCATGAAACGATCACGCTCAAGGCGCTTGCCGTCCAGCAATTTAGCAATTTTGCGGTAGGATTCAGCATAGGTGTAACGAAAGGACAGATCTTCAAGCTCCCACTTTAGCTGCCCAATGCCCAGCCTATGTGCCAGCGGCGCATACACTTCGAAAACCTCCTGCCCTATCGGTCGCCGACGCTCCTCATCTTCCTTCACAGAACGAATGGCGCAGGTGCGCTCAGCCAGCTTTATCAGGGCAACGCGCACGTCATCGACGAGCGCAATCAGCATTTTGCGGATATTGTCCTTTTGGCGGTGCGCCTGGCCGAGTACCGGCGTCTCCGTCTGCAGCGGCAGATCACTGATTGCGGCCATGCGCAACACCCCTTCGATCAGATCGCCGACGGCATCGCCAAATTGCTTGCGCGCGTCTTCGGCATCCAGCCTCCCTTCGCGCACCGCGCGGTAAAGCAAGCCCGCCAGCAGACAATCCAGATCGACATGTAAGTCAGCCAGGATGATTGTGATATCGAGGCCAGCGACCAGACAATGGGAGTCGCGCGCCCAGTCGCCCGTATCCTGAGCGGGTTGCCGTTGCGCCTGTTGCACCAGATCACACGCTTGCAACAAGCGGAAACGGTCTTTCTCCTCCAGCGTCAGCGGCAACTGCGTCAGCCACCGATCGAGATCGATTGCGCCCTGAGCATCTATGACTGTTTGATGACGTACCTGAACCATTGCAGCTGCGCCCCTCAGTCGCCGCCGAAAACGCCAGTAGAGAGATAGCGGTCCCCGCGGTCGCAGATAATTGACACGATGACGGCGTTTTCCAACTCTTTGGACAAGCGCAGTGCCGCTGCTATCGCGGCGCCTGCAGACACACCACAGAAGATGCCCTCGCGCGATGCCAGCGCACGCATCGTCTGCTCTGATTCCTCCTGCGAAATATCCATCACCCTGTCTACTCTAGGGGCCTCAAATATTTTTGGCAAATACGCTTCTGGCCAGCGCCTGATACCCGGAATACTGGAACCCTCGATCGGCTGCAACCCTATCACCTGAACCTCAGGGTTCTGCTGCTTGAGATACATAGAACAGCCCATAATGGTGCCAGTGGTGCCCATGGAACTGATGAAATGCGTGATTGTGCCGGCTGTTTGCTCCCATATCTCGGGGCCAGTACCGAGCAGGTGAGCGCGAGGATTGTCCGGGTTGCCAAACTGATCCAGCACTTTGCCTTGTCCTTCTGCTTGCATCTGCAACGCCAGATCACGGGCACCCTCCATGCCCTCCTCTTTCGATACCTCGATCAACCTTGCGCCATAGGCGGACATCGCCTGCTTGCGCTCCTGACTAATATGCGACGGCATAATAAGAACCAGATCATAACCACGCACGGCAGCGGCCATAGCGAGGGCAATACCGGTGTTGCCACTGGTCGCCTCTATCAAGGTATCTCCGGGCTTGATCTCACCGCGGGCTTGCGCCTGCGCGATCATGCTCAGTGCCGGGCGATCCTTGACGGAACCGGCAGGATTATTCCCTTCGAGCTTACCCAAAAGCACATTGCTGGTATTGCCCGGCAGACGTTGCAGGCGCACCAGAGGCGTGTTGCCAATACAGGCTTCAATTGTCGGATATTCTGGCATAGAGACTCTTTCGAAAACCGGGGTCACATTAAAACGGTACTTACTTTTACTCAAGGAACGCACACAAGCGTCAAACCGAGTAGAGAGTGAAGGAGCCGTCTGAGGCCATGGATGGCCGCCCCCGGGCCTCCTGCCTCGCCCAGCACCAATCCTAAGGCCTTCAATTCAACATCTATGGGCCACTTTCGGGCTAAGTTAAGTGCCACAACACATGGATTATATAGAACTTACAACTGACGATGCCACGTTGTATTTGTTGAGCCTACTATTGTAGTGTTCATTTAGCTAACACTGCAAAGGCCACCACGTAGTCCATTTCATCGGCAAGGCTCACTTCCATGCGCGAACCACCCCGCTCCAGCGCAACGCGCTGCGCACCGCCCGATAACGTTACAGTAGGTGCGCCATTGGTGTCGTGTTCGATCTGGATGTCCTGCCAACTGACGCCACGGCCTATCCCCGTACCCAAAGCTTTGGCCACGGCTTCCTTGGCAGCAAAGCGCTTGGCCAATAAGCGCGCGGGTTGCTTACTGGCATAATACTCCTGCTGCTCCTGCTCAGTGAGAATACGCTGCACAAACCGCGCGCCAAGACGGGAAAGCACTTCTTCAATGCGCTCTATCTGGAGAATATCGGTGCCTATCGCTATCAATTGGAATCTCCCGAAAGGAGACTGTCACCTGCAGGCTGTAGGCGATCTCGTTCCGGAGGCAGTGCGGCGACACGAAAAAGCTCACGGCTGCGCAGCGGCATATCCCCGAGGTGCTCTGCAAGCGCTTCGCGCAGCAGTCGCTTGGCCGCAGCCCTGGTTGAGCCATCGAACTCTCCCGCTGCCATCGCCAATAGTTCCGACCCGGAATAAATAGCGCGTTCACTTCCAGAGTCTCCGCGGCTGTCTACGAGCCCTACTCCGCGCTCGTAGCGGTAGCGATGTGTCGATTGCACAGGGAGGCCACTCGCGCCATCCGTAGAAAAGTCAAAGCGGTAACCCAACTCATCCAGCAACTGATACTCGAACCGTCGCAACACTGCATCGACACTCTCGGAGTTCGCGAGGGCCTTTAAGGCCTGATCATAGGCGGCGAACAGCGCAGGATGCGCGTCGTTCTGGTGCAGCAGCCGAACCAACAACTCGTTCATATACATACCGCTGAACACGCGCTCTTTGTGCAACACGAAACGGCCCTGTGCGGGCTCTGTCGCAACCAGGGTCTTCAACTCAGTGCGGCCAGAAAAAGACAACAGCAGCGGAATAAACGGCTGCAATAACGCGGCTCCAGTGCCCCTGCGAGACTGCCGACGCGCACCTCTGGCCACTAGGCCGATGCGGCCATATTCAGCGGTGAAAACATCAAGCAGTGCACTACTGTCGCGATAGGGACGACTGTGTATCACATAGGCGGGTTGCAGATTGATGCGCATTGTCTGCCGGGCTAACCCTTGCGATCGTCATATCCGAGACTGCGCAGAGCTCGCTCATCGTCGGACCATCCCGATTTCACCTTCACCCAAAGGCGCAGCATCACCTTGCTGTCGAAAAGCAGCTCCATGTCGCGCCGCGCATCGCTGCCTATCGAACGCAAGCGCGAACCCTTCTCCCCTATCAGGATTTTCTTCTGACCTGAGCGCTCGACAAAAATCACCGCTGAAATATGGAGCACGGCGTTTTCCTGAGCGAACTCCTCGATTTGCACCGTAATAGCGTAGGGAATTTCGTCCCCCAACTGACGCATAATTTTCTCTCGCACGATTTCTGCCGCGAGAAAACGCTGGCTGCGATCAGTGATCTGGTCTTCAGGGAAAAAATAGTCGGATTCGGGAAGCAGTTTTAGAATTTGTTCTTCAAGCGCCTGCACGTTGTGCTGACGCAAAGCTGATACGGGCAGTATGGCCGCAAAATCGGCCTTCTCAGACAGCTTTTGCAAGTGCGGAAGCAGCTCTGCTTTGTCTGCCAGCAAATCAACCTTATTAACGACCAGCATAGTCGGCACACCAGACTGCTGGATTTGCTCCAGCACAATCGCATCCTCCTCTGTCCACGCAGTGCGATCCACCACGAAAACGATCAGGTCGACATCGCGAATAGCCGCACTGGCTTCCCTGTTCATGAATCGGTTGATCGCTTTCCCAGCATTGATGTGCAATCCGGGCGTATCGACGAAGATAATCTGGTGGTTATCCTCAGTCTTAATACCCAAAACCTGATGTCGCGTCGTTTGCGGCTTGCGTGAGGTAATACTAATTTTCTGCCCCATAATATGATTCAGCAGCGTTGATTTACCGACATTGGGGCGACCGACAATCGCCACATAGCCACACCGGCGCACCGCGTCACTTGCCATGATTAGAGAGTTCCTGAAGCGCTGCGCGCGCTGCGCTCTGCTCAGCCTTGCGACGGCTGGAGCCTTTGCCTTGTGCCACCAACTGCGGCTTGGTCAATCGGCAGGCCACACGAAAATTCTGTGCATGGTCTTCGCCATTGACATCGAGTAACTCATACTCAGGCAACGGATAGTTGCGACCCTGAAGAAATTCCTGCAACTGCGTTTTAGCGTCCTTCTCAGCAGGCACTAGGGAGAGTGCTCGCAACCGGGGCTCGAACCAGGCAAGTACAGCTCGTCGACACTGTTCGACATCGCTATCAAGTAAAATCGCACCGGCCACCGCTTCAAGTGTATCTGCGAGTATCGATTCCCGCCGATGACCCGCACTTTTGCGCTCCCCCGCTCCCAGTAGCACGTAAGCGCCTACATCCAGCTCTCTGGCCAACTCGGCAAGCGTTTCACCCTTCACCAGGACAGCGCGCATTCTACTCATCTCTCCCTCTCGAGCCGCAGGAAATCGCTGGTATAGGGCTTCTGCTATAACATGGTTGATGATGGAGTCACCCAAAAACTCCAGACGTTCATTGTTTTGGCTGCCGGCGCTGCGATGTGTCAGTGCCAGATTCAGTAGGGCCTGACTGCTGAACGGGTAGCCAATAGTTTTCTGCAGGCGCGCAGTGTCTGCCATGGGCTATTACTTTTTAGCTACTGGCAGCGGCGGCAGCGGATTGGGGTTGCCGACTTCGTAAAGCAGGTCATCAAATTTCAAAACGGAGTCTATGCGCCACATTACAGGCAACCTGACTTCGTAGTTGGCATCGATATAAGTCTTACCGCTTTTACTAAAAACTTCTACATCATTAGGATCAAGCAAGTAAATCTGATTGGTGTTGAATATATTGGAAATAGTCCGCCTGATATCTGAAGCAGTTTCGTCTTTCGTATCCGGGTCCATCGCGATTCGAACAACAATATCCCTCACGCTCAGATATTCAATATAGGAGGGTGCCATCCGGATGATGGACATCGCAAAAAAGCCCAGCATGAGCAAGATACAGAGCATACCCAGCATGGACATACCGGATTGGCGGCGCCGCTCGTTCATAAGACTCCCCTCCTGATAAACTGCGAATTATTGTATCGTTCCAACTCTGGCAAAACTTGGAACACTGAAAAAGCTATCCCAGTGCATCCATATTGCAAATGCCTTACCCACTATATCTTTTTCAGGGACTTGACCCCATAACCTGCTGTCGGCGCTATTATCGCGGTTGTCTCCCATCATAAAATAGTGCCCGGGGTCTACGACCTCGCTAAAGTCGGCAGCTGGTCGCAATTTGTCGATCTGCATAAGATGTTCTTTGCCACCCATAAACTCCGCATCTATCCGATACCGCGCATCCAATCCTGCATCCTCAGACGGATCCCGCTGCAGTCTTTCCCCGTTCACATAAATTTCTTTATCGCGATAACTCACTGTATCGCCGGGCAAACCGATCACCCGCTTAATGAAATAGGTGTCATTCATATGCGGTGGAAAAAACACCATGACATCACCGCGTTCGGGTTCATTAACGTCTATCACTTTCGTTCTGATGACAGGCAACCTGATGCCGTAGGTAAACTTGTTGACCAGTATGTAATCGCCAATCAATAGTGTCGGAACCATGGACGACGATGGGATCTGAAAAGGCTCCACCAGAAAGGAGCGCAGGACAAATACGATGAATAAAACGGGAAAGAATGACTTCGCATACTCGACCACAACAGGCGCGCGCGCATTCTGCGCTATCTGGGCCTGATATTTCCTGGCATCGCTGCTCTCTGCAATCTCCCACTCGGAAAACTGGCTCTGTAACGCCTCGACCTTGCGCTTTCTCCCAGGGGCCAAAAATAAGAAATCGAGCAGCCACAAAAAGCCACTTATGCCCACCAGAACCAACAGAATCAAAGGGAAATCCACAGTCATCTCACTCACTTATTATCAATCTACCTTAAGTACCGCCAAGAACGCAGACTGTGGGATTTCTACCCGTCCCACCTGCTTCATCCGCTTCTTACCCGCCTTCTGTTTATCGAGCAGTTTACGCTTTCGGCTCACATCACCGCCATAGCACTTGGCGGTGACATTCTTACGCAATGCCTTCACTGTTTGCCGGGCCACAATTTTGCCGCCGACGGCCGATTGGATCGCGACATCAAACATCTGTCGTGGAATCAGCTCTTTCATTTTCTCCGTCAGCACCCTGCCTCGATACTGCACCTGATCGCGGTGTACAATGATGGCGAGCGCATCAACGCGTTCACCATTGATCAACACATCCAGCCGCGACAGGCTCGCCGCCTGAAAGCGCTCAAAACTGTAGTCCAATGACGCATAGCCGCGACTGACAGATTTCAAACGGTCAAAAAAGTCCAGCACTACCTCAGCCATGGGTATGTCATACACCACGGATACCTGGGCACCCAAAAACTGCATATCATGCTGGACTCCGCGCTTCTCAACGCAGAGCGTAATGACCGCTCCGAGATGTTCCTGCGGCACCAGGATATTGCACCGCGCGATGGGTTCGCGCATCTCCTCGATATCTCCCACCTCCGGCAGCGCCGAAGGGTTGTCTACCTGAACCGTCTCGCCACTCTTCTTTACGATCTCATAAATGACCGTGGGTGCGGTAGTAATCAGATCCAGGTCATACTCACGCTCAAGGCGCTCTTGAATGATTTCCATGTGCAGCATACCGAGAAAGCCACATCGAAATCCAAATCCGAGAGCATCAGAGGTCTCAGGCTCATACTGAAGAGAGGCATCGTTAAGCGTCAGTTTGGCCAGCGCGTCCCGAAAATCCTCATAATCGTCCGATGAAATCGTGAAAATCCCCGCGTATACCTGCGGCTTGACGCGCTTGAACCCCGGAAGAGCAGCGACCGTTAAGTCCTTGGCGTGTATCAGGGTGTCACCCACCGGTGCACCGTGGATGTCCTTGATACCTGCCACGACAAACCCTACCTCTCCGGCTTGCAAAACATCCAACTCAAACCGCTTCGGGGTAAATATCCCTAGACTGTCTACCTGCTGCGTCTTGCCCACTGATTTAGCAACGATTTTATCACGCTTGCGCAGCACGCCCTGTTTCACCCGCACCAACGAGACGACGCCCAGGTAATTATCGAACCATGAGTCGATAATCAGTGCCTGCAGCGGCGCCTCTCTGCTGCCCTCTGGCGGCGGGACATGTTCGACCAGATACTCGAGCGCCTCCTCAATGCCCAATCCGGATTTTGCGCTAACCAGGCAAGCGTCGGCGGCATTGATGCCGATGATCTCTTCGATCTCGCGCCTGACCCGATCGGGATCAGCCTGCGGCAAATCCATCTTGTTCAGGATCGGCAGCACCTCTAGCCCCTGCTCTATAGCGGTATAGCAGTTAGCGACAGATTGGGCCTCTACGCCCTGCCCTGCATCGACAACCAGCAGTGCCCCCTCACAGGCCGCAAGTGATCGAGACACCTCATAAGAAAAATCAACATGCCCGGGCGTATCGATGAAGTTAAGTTGGTAGGTCTGCCCATCGCGCGCATGGTAGTCCAGAGTGACACTCTGCGCTTTGATAGTAATGCCACGCTCGCGCTCGATATCCATGGAATCCAGCACTTGCGTATCCATCTCGCGCGCACTCAAGCCCCCACAATGCTGGATGAAACGATCTGCGAGCGTCGATTTACCGTGGTCGATATGCGCGATGATGGAAAAATTGCGGATGTGTCTGAGGTCACTCACTGTGTATTTGGCTCATCGACGGAAGCTGGGCTGGAGTGGGCCGAACACCAAGCCCGCCCCCTAGGGTTCAAAAAACGCGCGATTGTAACCCAATGGAGTTACGACCGCCATGCAGTATGTACTAGCACTATCGCACGCACTATTAATGAAAACTATCGTTCGAACAGGCGTCGAACAAGGCAGGAGACTGCCTATTCCGGCGCCTTCAAGCCGATGAACAAGGGGGAGCCGTCGCGAATCAGGCGCAACGGCACTGAACTACCACTTTTCAAGGCATCAACTGCCTGTTCAAATACGTCAGTGGCGTTTATCGGCGTAGTATCAATGAGAGTAATGACATCACCCGTCCTGATCCCGGCATTTGCTGCCACCGAACCGGGTCGAACATCACGCACTATTACGCCGCCATTGATGCCATAACGTTCAAGATTTTCAGCGGGCAGGGATTCTACATCCATTCCCAAACGTCCCCCTCTGCTGCCATCTGACTTACCCGCAGAGAGGGTGTAGCTCTCATTTGCGTCAAGTCCACCCACCTTTACTTCCAGCGTCTTTTGTTTTTTACCACGAAAGATATCCACGTTGACCGTGGAATCCGGCGCGACCAGCCCCACCACATGAGGAAGGTCGGCAGAGGTGGGAATATCCTTACCATCGAACCTGACGATAATGTCGCCGCTCTCTATTCCTCCTGCAGCCGCGGGACTATCTTTGGAGACCTCAGCTACCAGTGCACCGCGCGGGAGTTTAAGACCAAAAGATTCGGCCAGATTTTTATCGACGTCCTGTATTGTGACTCCCAGCCATCCGCGCGTAACACGACCTTTTTCTTGCAGCTGTGCTACGACATTGCGCGCCACCGCTGCAGGAATCGCAAACGAGAGACCAATCGATCCCCCGCTACGGGTAAATATCTGGGAGTTAACGCCCACAACCTCACCGTCGAGATTAAACAGCGGGCCGCCCGAGTTCCCCGGATTGATGGCCACGTCTGTTTGAATAAAGGGAACGTAGTTTTCATTTTTCTCTGTCGGCAGGCTGCGACCCTTAGCGCTGACAATGCCCGCGGAGACCGAGTAATCAAGGCCAAAAGGCGAGCCAATAGCCAACACCCACTCTCCAACCTCCAAGTCATCATCGGTCGCAAACTTGAGTGTGGGCATATCGGAGGCGTCGATGCGCAGTAGTGCCAGATCAGACCGCGGGTCAGTACCGATGATCTCGGCATCGAACTCACGACGGTCGCTCATGCGCACCAACACGCTATCAGCGCCCTCCACCACATGGTTATTAGTCAGCACATAACCATCTTCCGAGATAATAAATCCAGACCCAAGACCCATACGCTCTGGCTGCGATGGGGGAGCGCCTCTTAACTCAAAGAAGCGCCTCAATTCTTCGGGAATCTCCTCTGCGCCCGGCTGTTGCGGACCCGTTGTATTTGCATTCTGTTCAACGATTATTTTGACGACGGCAGGAGACTTCTCCCGCACGATCTTTTGAAAATCAGGCAATTGAGCCGCGATCGCCGAGCGAGCGCTGAACAAAGCAATCATCATAAAAGCAAAGCCGAACAATCGCATTCTCGTGTTCATAAAGTCAATCCAATGAAGTAGGTAGTTTTAAGATGTGGTTTGAACGAACGTCACAGGGTCTGCTGCAGGAGGGACAACGCCCAACAGTACCGGTTGGAAGTCAGGGTCGCGACGATGATAACGGCCATGCCAGCGGACCAAACCATAACCGACCGTCAATCCGACTGCCGCGCCGGCTACAGCCAAGAGGTCTTCGTTACCTTGCAGCCAGCTAACAGCAGACAATGCGCCTGCAAGCATGGACAACATCGGCAGGCCATAAGCGATGAATGAACCACGCAAAATTACTTCCTCAGGAATACTGATCTGCACCTGATCATTAATTTTGTAATGATCCAGAGAGTGTTCGCCAGGCATGACCCGAATGTAGCCGCGTTTACCGTCGGATATGCGATTGAGTAGTCCATGACCGCAGCCCTTCTGTGCCGCACAAGTGCCACAGGTGCTGCGGCGAATGGTCTCAACCCAGACCGAATCTGCTTCCAAGCCCACTACTCGACCGGTTTCTGTCAGCATCTACTGCACCCAACTCACTGAATCGGCAACCATTCGCGCCGTATTGACCGGCACCTCGCCAATCACCGTAACCAGCACTGGCTGGTCTGACACCCGCAACCCTCGGGTATAGGTGGTGGTGCCACCCTGCAATATCAAGCCCTCTCCGGGACGAATTTCAATATCAAGATCCTCCATAAAAACCGAAAAGACAGCCAGACCATCGGTATAAGTGCGTCTCCCACTACGACCAGGCGTCGCGTCAGTGGCGGAAAATCCGCGCGGCACCCAGCCTACGGTCCACGCTCGCGCCACCGATGCCTGCACTCTGACGTCATCCGCCTGCGGGTGCTGCGCCTGGTGAACCGCGTCTATAGCTGGGCTCGCTGGCATCACGTCAGAGTATGAGAGCCGTGCAAACTGCATAGTCTCTAATGTCTTGTGTCCTTGGCTGATCGTTTGCGATTTAAGCAAAAGGCCAGTTTCCTGATCGAGTGACAGCACATATCCGAAGCGGTACATATCGCGCGGCTCAACCTTGATGCGCACCGCATCGCGCCCGGCAACACGTTCGCGCTCTGCGACGGTAAATCGATATTGCTCTGCAATACCGCAGCGCTCAGCATCCAATAGTGTTTCCATTCTAAGCAATCGGTCACCGGGATGAACACAATCCAGAGGATGTGCCGTACGCTCTACTTGCGCGCCCTGCCCCGTCAATTCGATAAGACGCTCGGAACTGCTGCCATTATCGACAAAATGTGAGACCTGCATCACCTGTACACCGTCGTGTCGCTGCAATATCACCACACCGTGGTAACTCACCTGTCGAAGGCTTCTCGACATCTTGTCCAACCAGTTGAGCGCGGCTTTGTCGGCCTCCGGACAATTGGTGGTCGCGGCACGAGTCACTGTGCCGGTCGCGGCCTGCAATACAACTGCACAAAACATGACCCAAGGGAGCAGACGTCTGCGTCGATTTGCCGTCACCGCTGGCGAGCCTATTCCCGTAACTCTGGCACACGAACAAACGGCACTAATCCCTGAGGCGAATTCAGCGCGGCCTGCTCGGCGTGCTCTTGCATATACATACGCTGGCGCTGCTGTGCCAGATCTTGGTAAGCAGTGCGCACCGCTGGCTGCAACACGGGAACAGCCTGTGTGCCAAAGCTAGCTTGCAATGGAATCGCTCCCAGACTATTTAGCATCCCCACCGGCGAGGCATCGGCGGCTGCTGACGGGTTCGCACCGTAAGGATCTACCGCTTCAATCTGGGCGAGTTGCTGACCGCCGATTACGACAGTAGCAGTGACAGATGCCGCCACCGCAACACTGATCAGAGGCCTCAGCATGCGCTGCTTGAAACCTGCAAGACCTATTGCAGATACACCGTGAGCTTCTGCAATAGAGGATTGTACTCTGGCTGAAATATCCCAGCTCTGGTACGCCATCTGATCGCCATGCATCGCATTTCGTGCCTGGCTGTAACGCAGCCAGGTTTCACGCATTCGCGGCTCGCCATTCAACTGTGACAACACCCGCTCCAATTCCAACTCATTGGCCTCGTCGTCCATCAGAGCAGAAAGTGATTCGCACATTCTTTCGTTCATAGTCTCAAACCTTCCACTGAATCCACATCTAACCTGGTCAATCCCAACTTTAGATACACTGCAAACGCAGCACACCCACTTGGCTATTCCCACTTGCATAGCCGTCGGGCATAGTTGTCGCCTTTTTAGTTCTAGCCCGTTTGGTCGTCGCCCTTCATGTGCTGCACGACCAGCCCATCTATTGCTTCTCGCGCCCTGAATATGCGTGATCGCACAGTGCCCACCGGGCAATCCATGATATCGGCGATATCCTCGTAACTAAGACCGTCGAACTCTCGCAGTGTAATCGCGGTGCGCAGGTCTTCGGGTAAGGCGGTTATCGCCCGATCCACCACTGCCTTTAATTCTTCGCCAAACAAGGCGTTCTCGGGATTCTCGATCTCGCGCAAACCGCTGCCACTTTCAAGATATTCGGCATCTTCAAATTCAACATCAGACCCGGGCGGTCGTCGTGACTTGGCAACCAGATGGTTCTTGGCGGTATTAATAGCAATGCGATACAACCAAGTATAAAAAGCGCTGTCCCCTCTGAAGTTCGGCAGCGCCCTGTACGCTTTTATAAACGCCTCCTGCGCCACATCCTGCACTTCATCAGAGTCGCGCACGTAGCGGCTTATCAAGCCGAAAATTTTGTGCTGATACTTCAGTACCAACAGATCAAAAGCCCTTGAATCACCTTTCTTTACCCTGGCGACAAGTTGCTGGTCCGTCACCGCGGCCGTCACGTCTGGTTACCCTCCTTGGCACCTGACAGCACCGCGTGGATCGTTTCTATCCACTGTTGTAATGGACACCGAATGCTCGACTTAGTTCGCATGGGACGCCCCATGGCGATGGATAAGAGACGCTGGCAACAATAAAGTTCCCGATGGGATTTTTTTCGTATTCACCACGAGGTCGTATATACTCCGATGCAACACCATTAAGTGAAGCTAAGTCTTTGAGCAACATCATATATTTCACACACTGCAGCGGCAAGCGCTGATCGGTATGACAGCCACCTACGAACACGATGTATTAATCATCGGTGCTGGCGCAGCCGGCTTGAGTCTGGCGCTGCGACTGCCTGCCAGCTGCCGTGTAGCGCTGCTATCCAAGGCGGACCTGAACCAGGGATCGACCTATTGGGCCCAAGGAGGCATGGCCGCAGTGCTACATAGCCGCGATACTGTGGACTCCCATGTGGCCGACACCCTCGCCGCAGGCGCAGGCCTATGCCGGCGCGACGCGGTGGAATTCACCGTAGGCAATAGTCGGCGCTGCGTGGAATGGCTGGTAGAACAGGGTGTGGACTTCGACCTGAGAGCGCAAAGTAGCAGCCCCCAGGAACGGGAGTTCCACCTCACGATGGAAGGCGGCCACAGCCACCGGCGCATTATCCACGCGGCTGACCGCACCGGCAGGGCCATCTCAGAGGTACTAACCGAGCGTGCCATTGCAGCCGACAACATCGAGATTTTTACCCACCGTATGGCCGTCGACATGGTGGTAAACGAAAATCGTTGCCAGGGAGCCTACATACTCGACCAGCGCTCCGGCCACGTCGATTTGTTTCAGGCGCGAGCCGCGGTAATCGCCACGGGTGGCGCGAGCAAGGCCTATCTTTACACCAGCAATCCAGACGGCGCGAGCGGAGACGGCGTTGCCATGGCATGGCGCGCGGGCTGCCGCGTGTCAAACCTGGAGTTCAATCAGTTTCATCCCACCTGCCTGTATCACCCCAAAGCTAAATCCTTTCTGATAACCGAGGCGATACGTGGAGAAGGCGGCAGGTTGTTGCTACCAGACGGACAGCGCTTCATGCAGCATTTCGACGAGCGCGGCGAACTGGCACCGCGCGACGTCGTGGCGCGCGCAATCGACCATGAAATGAAAAGATTGGGCGCCGACTGCGTGTTTCTGGATATTTCGCACAAACCGCGCGAGTTTCTGCAAAGCCACTTCCCCACTGTAATGGCGCAGTGTGCGGAATTTGGTATCGATATCAGCGCCGAACCTATTCCTGTAGTTCCAGCGGCCCACTATACCTGCGGCGGCATTGTAGTTGATCAACACAGCCATACCGATGTGGCAGGATTGTATGCCGTGGGCGAGTCCTCTTGCACGGGATTGCACGGGGCTAACCGCATGGCCAGCAACTCACTGCTGGAGTGCATCGTCTACGCCGAGTCTGCAGCCAACCATATCGCGCAGCAGCTGGATCATATTCCCGCCCCTGCAGATGCCGCCCCTTGGGATGAAAGTCAGGTGACTGACTCGGACGAAGATGTTGTCATTTCACACAACTGGGACGAGCTGCGCCGCTTCATGTGGGACTACGTCGGCATCGTGCGGACCAATAAACGCCTGCAACGCGCACTGCACAGGGTGCAGTTGCTACAGACCGAAATCGCGGAGTACTACGGTAATTACAAGGTCAGCAATGATTTACTGGAGCTGCGCAATCTGGCGATGGTCGCCGAACTGATGATCCGCTGCGCTATTTCGCGCAAGGAGAGTCGCGGCCTACACTACACACTGGATTATCCGAAGATGTTGCCCGAAGCTCTCGACACGGTGCTTGAACCTGACAATTTTCCTGTCAGTAGCAAAGATCCCGCGTTACCTCATAGGCCCTGACTCGAAGGGTGTTCACTTTTGCTGCTAGATCGGCGCCACTTTTAAGCTTCAGTAAGCCCAAATCGGATCTAACCAGAATGCTGCTTTTCTTAGCCGAAAAAACGCACAGTAGGTGTCAAAGCGAGTAGAGATTGAAGGGACCGTCTGAGGCCGTGGATGGCCGAAGGAAGCCTACATGGACGTATTTACGGCATGTCCCGAAGAGCTCTACTCGGTTTGGCGCCAGGCTAGCAGTTAAGGTAGGTCCCCCCTGACCCTGACCATTTAATTTGGCGTGGGGCTAGCAACTCAGGTAAATCTCATTCGAACGTGATCGGAAACATTTACGCTGCAGTTCGTAGCAACCTCCTTCACAAGCGCGTCATTCCAAGAGCACCAAGCGCACTCGCAATTTGCGCAATTGATCGCGCGGGATACTGTCGGCATACAGCCAGAGCTGCCCGGCGGATCCTGCCGGCATATCATTGAAAGCGAGGTACACCAGCCATTGTGTCGCGGTGCTGCGTCTGGTTAGTGTGACGGTTCGACGGCTTGCACCCTGCTGCAGGGTCCAGCGCCCCTGACGCCAGTGCAGCTGAGCGCCCACCATTGGATTTTCTCGAAGTCGCCACAGAAAAAATGCGACAAGTGGCGTGATTAACAGCGCGATACCATCATGGCCTCGCGAGTAGATTCTCCACAGCGCATACGCGGATATTAGGCATAGCGCGATATAAAGAATGCATCTGAGGCGTGAGTTACCTATCCTGAGGTGCAGTGCGGGCGAACTGGAGTATCTGGCTGACAATGCTGGCAAGCTCCCTGTCGTCCGGTTGGCTGCGCTGCATAAACCAGCCAAACAACTCCTGATCTTCGCATAGCATCAATTGCTGAAAGTGCTGTCGATCTGACTCGCTGAGCAATGCATAGCGGTCGTTCACAAAAGGCTCAAGTACCAGATCCAGTTCCAGCATACCGCGCCGGGCCGCCCAGCGCATTCTGTTGTGTTCTTCACGTTCAATCATGCCAGTTCAATCATCCGAATGAGTCATCAAAGGTGACTAGTATATCGTCTATTGTCGGCAGGTACGCACACGACCGCGCAATGGAGTGCTGACACCGGCGCAGACAGGCTCTATTATTGTTGTGTCGATAACAGGGGAATAAGCTTGAATTGCAATTACGCACTACTGGAACAGGAGGCGCTGCTGCACATTGTCGGGCCTGATACGCTGAAATTCCTGCAGGGGCAGACGACCTGCGACACGCGCGAGGTGGACTCGGAACATGCGACACCCGGTGCGTTCTGCACGCCGCAGGGCAGAGTCATCTGCGACTTCCTGATCTGCGAACTGGCCCCTGAGCATTTCTCGCTGCGGATGCGTCGCGAAATCCGCGATAACAGCGCGACGGCATTCGGCAAATACATTATTTTTTCCAAAGCGGAACTGGATGCCACACGGGACGATTGGTTGACGGTCGCCATCTGGGGAGCAGAAGCGGCAGCGGCAGTAACTGAGATCTTTGGCGAATGCCCTAAGGCGCAGTTCAATGCTCACAGCACAGGCGATTGTGCTGTGGTGCAGATGGATAAGCACGGCCAGCAATTTGAATGCTTCTTACAGCAAACGGCGAGTGAAGGCTACCTGGCGCGCATGGAAAAATTGATGCGCAGAGGCTCCGAGGCGCAGTGGCAGTCTGAGCAGATTCGTAGCGGCATCGCCCGCATTGTGACGCCGACGATCGGCGAGTTTGTCCCGCAGTTACTTAATTACGATCACATCGGGCATATCAGTTTCAAGAAAGGCTGCTACACCGGGCAAGAAGTCGTCGCGCGGCTGCACTATCTGGGCAAATCCAAGCGTCGTGCCTATGCCGCACAACTTCCCGCGCAAACCGAGTGCTCACCCGGCACCGCGCTCTATGACGCCGTCTCCGCCAAGAGTGTTGGCAATGTCATTAACAGCTGCGTGTTTGGCGAGAACCTGTTTTTGTTGCTTGCCGCAACGGGCGCAGGTGTGGACAACGGACTTCTGCTCGGCGCCGCCGATGGCCCGCGGTTGACCATGCTTGAACTGCCCTACACGATAGAGAAAGGCTAGCAATAACCGTGAGAGTAGGCAAATGCCGGGCGAATGGCAGTCGAAAATCCTGCCGAAAAGTCAGGTGGACTCAGGGGCGCCAGTCGATCGGTGCTTCTCCCCTGCCCTGTAAATAGCGATTGGCGGCGGCAAAATGACCACAGCCAAAAAAGCCCCGATGGGCGCTCAGCGGTGACGGGTGCGGCGCTTTCAACACACAGTGACGCTCGGCGTCGATGATTACACCTTTGCGCTGGGCATAGCTGCCCCAAAGAAGAAACACCACCCCTTCACGCTGCTGGCTGATGACCTCGATAACCCTGTCAGTGAATTTCTCCCAACCCTTACCCCGATGTGAAGCTGCGCAAGCGGACTCTACCGATAATACGCTGTTAAGCAGCAACACACCCTGGTCTGCCCATGCTGTGAGATGGCCGTGAGAGGGAATAGGCATGCCCAGCTCGGCGTGCAACTCCTTGAAAATATTTTTGAGAGACGGCGGAACAGCGACGCCAGGTTGCACAGAGAAACACAGGCCGTGCGCCTGGCCCTCACCGTGGTAAGGGTCCTGCCCCAGGATAACCACTTTAACTTTATCCAGTGGGGTACGGCTGAAGGCGTTGAAAAACTCATTGCCAGGCGGAAAGATGCGCTTGCCGGCGTGTTTTTCGCTCACCAGAAACCTATGCAACTCCTGCATATACGGCTGCTCAAATTCTGCCTCCAGAGGGACTCGCCAGGTGGCCTCCAGATCGATCGCCTTGCCGCCCGCTTTTGTGGCCATCTCGACAAACCGTTCCGTCAGTTGCAAGCAGCCATCAAGACAACGCTTTCGAACACTATGGCGTCGCGCGAGGGATGCTGCGCCCATGTGAGCGGCATCGACAGAGCGACGGGGACTATTTCCTCGGTCTGACTGAGACGCTTGCTGCGTTGTTTTTTTCCAGCTGATGCGTTGTAGACCTCCGTCAGCGGTGCTGCAGCAAACGCCGCATCGCGCCGCTCCAATGCGGCATCAGCATAGAGGGTAGTGCGCATGCGCGGGCGACGCCCGGCAGCGCGAATCTGCTGCTCCATAAGCTCAGGAGCCCACTCCTGACCATGACCGGAGCCCGCCGCACGCGTAATACTCTCGTTCATCAGTGAACCGCCGAGATCGTTAACCCCTGCGTTGAGACAGGCTGCGACACCTTCTCGGCCCATCTTTACCCACGACGCCTGTATGTTGTGGATCAGCCCGTGAAATACCAAACGCGCCACTGCATGCATCAATACGGCCTCGCGAAAGCTCGGACCGCGTCGTGACTTGCCCTTGAGATACATGGGGGCCTCCATGTGCACGAAAGGCAGCGGCACAAACTCGGTGAATCCACCGGTGCGCTGCTGCAAAGCTCTAATATGCAGCAGGTGGCTGGCCCAATGGCGCGGCTGGTCGATATGCCCATACATGATTGTGGCGGTAGTACGCAGGCCTTCTGCATGCGCCGCCGCCATCACCTGTAACCATTGCGCAGTATTGAGTTTATCGGGGCAAAGGCTTGCGCGCACTTCATCGTGCAGAATTTCAGCCGCAGTTCCCGGTAGTGTATTGAGGCCAGCCTGACGTAGCTGACGTAAATAATCGGCCACACTGACACCTAGCGTGGCAGCACCCTGCCACACTTCGAGCGGCGAGAAAGCGTGGATATGCATCTTCGGCGTGACGCTGCGTACGGTATGTACAATATCCAGATAGGTCTGGCCGGTGTAATCGGGGTGGATTCCACCTTGCATGCAGACTTCAGTAGCGCCGCGCTCCCAGGCTTCCAGACATCGTCCGGCTATGTCCTCTGCGCTGATATCGTAGGGCCTGCCGCGCAGATTTTCGCTCTGCTTTCCTTTCGAGAACGCGCAAAACTGGCACTTGAAATAACAGACATTGGTGTAGTTGATATTGCGGTTGACGACATAGCTGACCGTATCGCCATTGACCTCTTGCCGCAGCCGATCAGCCGCAGCCACCACATAGGAAAAATCCAGTCCGCGAGTCTCGAACAACCGCGTAACATCCGCCTCCGTCAGCTCACTCGTCGCTCGACAGCGCTTGACGATATCAAGCACATCCTCAGATACGGCTGAATCCTGCGGACGCGCGCGCAGCAACTGCGCCTCTGCAGCCGGTACCGGGTGCTCTTCACCGGGCACCCAGCTATCGCGGCGGGCCAAGCCAGCAGCGTCCGAGAGCCGCATGACGGCCGTATGCACGGTGTCATCCAGCCAGCGCTTGCCCTCGGTAACATAGGCCGGATACACCGTGAGACGCTGCTCAAGGAACTTACCGGCGGACGCCGTTTCAGTTGCCAGTCGCTCAAGATGCGGCCATGGGGCTTCCGGATTTACATAATCGGGCGTTAGCGGAGACACACCACCCCAGTCGTTAATACCTGCCGCTATCAACTGCGGTAACACGCCGGGGCTGAGGTTGGGCGGTGCCTGAATATTCATTTGTGCGCCGAAAATAATCCGCGCGATTGCGATAGTCCACAGCAACTCGTTCAGGTCTGGCTCGGGTGCGGCTGCCATCAGCGTGCCGGGCTTGGCGCGAAAGTTCTGGATGATCACTTCCTGCAGATGGCCGAACCGATCGTGCACCTGACGCAGCGCGAGCAGAGACTCAATACGTTCACGGCGGGTCTCACCGATACCTATTAATATGCCCGAAGTAAACGGCACAGCGGCTTCACCTGCTAACTCCATGGTCCTGAGGCGCCGCGCTGGTTCCTTGTCCGGGGACCCGTAATGCGGCATACCTTTCTGGCACAAGCGCTCTGCGGCAGACTCCAGCATAATGCCCATAGAGGCACTGACCTGGCGCAACCCGGCTATTTCATCGGCGTCCATACAACCGGCATTAATGTGGGGTAACAACCCTGTCTCGGACAACACCCGGCGAGCGACTTCTTTCACGTAATCCAGTGTGCTGCTAAAGCCCATGGAATCCAACGCCTGTCGTGCTGCGCTGTAGCGCAGTTCAGGCTTCTCGCCCAGCGTAAACAAGGCCTCCTGGCAGCCCATGCTCGCACCCTTGCGACACAACTCCAGCACGTCTTCAACGGGCATATAGGGCTGCTCTATTTTCTTCGGAGTGCGGGCAAATGTGCAGTAGTGGCATACATCACGGCACAGGTGTGTCAGAGGAATAAACACCTTACGCGAATAGGTAATTACATTGCGATGACCGCTGTCACGCAGCGCAGCGGCCCGCTCTACCAACGCCGCAGTGTCGTCGAAGTCTGCCAATGATAGCGCCTGCTCATCGCTCACAATGACGCCCTGCCGCAGTTGCTCGTAAAGCTTTTGCCAGTCCAACATCAGTTGAGCGATCCTCTATATACATCATCAGTAGCGGTTGTGTGATGCAACATCGTAGCCATCGCCAGCTCGATACGTGCACCCAGTGCTGTGTTATAAAGCAGAGCGGCGGTGTTGCTTGCCGGGTTAGCGTGCAAGCGTTCCATCACACATTGCAGATCGGCAGGTTCATCGACATCTACAGCGATTCCCTGTCTTATAAGTACCTGCGCGGGAAAGCCGCCACTGCGGGCACTGGCCAAGTGACGAGCACAACTATCATCACCAAAGCAAAACTCAGGCATGGTCGCGACGTCAAAGGCCAACAGATTGGTACCACTGCCCTGCCGATCACAACCAACAACAAGTCCTGTGCACTCGTCCTGCGCCTTGAGAACTGCGCTGATATCATCGGCAGTTAACAGCGGCAAGTCGCAGTGTACTACCAACAGTGGTTCCTTGCGATTGGCTAGCAGGCGCTCGCTTGCGCGCTGGATAAGCGGGTTGAGGCCGCGGCATCCCAGAGAACTTTCAGACCAGCAGTCAGAACCGTACTTACCGGCTAACAACTGCGCGCCGGGATCGTCGGATACGAGCGTAATTTGCCCAACACATGGATGGCCACCAAGCGCCGCGAGCACATCCTCTGCCATCGCCTGAGCCAGGGCTCGGCGCTCGGACGGGCGTAAAAGACCACTCAGGCGCGTCTTGGCCTGCACCAAATCCTTGAGCAGCAGAAGCGCTTGTGCCATGCGTCTATACCCCTACCACTTGCAGGGTGAAACGCGCAAGGCGCTGTTTGTCTTCCCTACTCTTCATCACAGTGTTTGTCACAGTAACCTTTACACCCAACGCGGCAATTTCGGGCACCAGTGTAGCGTCACTCTCGTCGATCACGAAATAGTCCAGCAACCCTTTATAGCGCTTGCAATAATATTCAGCCACACCCAGTGCTGTGACCGGCGTACCCAGCTCCGCCATCATTTTGGCGGCGGGGCCTTTCAGTGCCATACCTGCCACGATGGGCGACACCAGCACCAGTTCCGCCGGACTATCACTCAGTGCGGCCCAGAGCCCGGGAATCTGCAGAATGGGATCAATACTGACGAAAGGGTTAGAAGGACACACTACAATCGCGGAGAAAGCGCCACTTCGCACCATTTGCAGAACGGTATCATTGGGCCGGGCGTCTAAGATACCCTCGAAGCTGAACCCGGTGATCGCCGGCGCGCACTGCTCCTTTACAAAGTAGTGCTGAAACGGCAGATCGCGCCCTTCACAATGTACCGTAGTGCGAACAGGCTCGTCGCACATGGGGTATATGTGGCTGCTGATGCCCAGCTGAGTTCGCAGTGAGTCTGTCACCTGACTTAAACTTGCGCCTTGCGCCAGGCGCCCGGTACGCCACAGATGCGTTGCCAGGTCCTTATCGCCCAGTCGAAACCAAGTGTCTCCATCAAGTCCCTGCAGGGCCTCCATGGCGTTCCATGTCTCACCTTCCAATCCCCAGCCCTGCGCTGCATTGGCCCTACCGGAGAGTGTGTAAAGTAGTGTGTCGATATCCGGGCTGATGTGCAGGCCCAAATGTGAGAAGTCATCGGCGGTGTTGACCAACACATGCAAATGCCCGCGAGGCAGCACATCTGCCAGACCCAGCGCCAGCTTCGCGCCACCAACACCACCAGACAGCGCCAACACCGTGGGCTCAGTCACTGTCATTAGCGAAACATGTCGATTGATCGATCGCGCAATAGACTGCCAGATCCGACCTCGGCTGGCTTCAGGCATGCGCCCCGGGCCAGCACCACCGGGCACGCCTCGGCCGCCTGCCCCATGACCAGCGATGCTCCGGCCGCCAGTTCATCCGCTACCGCAGGTTCCGTCACCTCTAAAACATTGCCAAACATGTCAACCTCACCGATCTGGTTATTGAGTGGTTGCAGACCCGCCGTACCGATAGCAAGCCCCACGGTACCATTGCGCCACGCCCGCCCCATGCTGTCATTAATAATAATTTGCGGCGCTATCCCTGTCCGTTCCTCAAGCCCATCGCGCAAAGCGCGAGCAGACGCGTCGGGATCAATCGGCAGCAACAATACGCGTGGATCATTGGCATCTATGGCAATGTTGGATTTGTCGATTCCGGCATTGGCATGCACATAACCATTGCGATGCTCAACGATAATGACACCCGGGCGCACCCGCAACACTTCCCTGCTCTCCTGCAAAATCAACTGCACCTGTCGCGGGTCTTTGTTAGCTTTAGCCGCCAGCGCGACCGCTTCGTCGCTGACGGTCACACCCGCCAGTCGCGCGTAGCGGTTCTCCGCTTTTGATACAATCTTTTGCGCGATAACCAGGACGTCTCCCGCTTCAAGAACGAGAGCATTATCGCGCAGGGCCGCAATAATCAACCCCACAAGATCATCACCCGGTTCTACTAGCGGGAATCCCTGAAGCGGAATCAGTTCCAATCGAGTTGTCATTCAATGCAATGCCTTACAGGCTGCGACGCGCAGGACAAATGGCTTTAGTCCAAGCCGCTGATCTTAATGCCCGCATGGCAGCCATACTGCTTGTTAATCGTAATGAGCACTGACGTGAGGGCTTCAGCGGCAGCTGCGTTATTGATCATACCGGCGTGAAAGCCGCGCATACCGGCTGCCTCAACCAATTTAATCACCTCTTCACGCGCGGCCTTTTTATTCCCGCTCACCAATACATCGCATTCCACGCCCTGGCCTTCTTGCAAATGGGCAGCGGCAACATTCTGGAACGCAGAAACAACATCGACTTCTTCGCCCAGCAGTTCCTGGGCAATTTGTCCGGCGCTGCCTTGCGATGGCAACTGCACACGCGCTACTTTTGGCGGCACCAGTGGCACCGTCACATCAATCAAAATCTTACCTTTCAGAGCGGGCTTTACCAACTCCAGGGTGCTCGCCTGATGGCTGAACGGCACCGTCAGCGTTACTATGGTAGCGGCTTCAGCGGCGGCAAGGTTCTCCATTGCGCTGACACTCACTTCCATGACACCGCGCTCGGCCATGACTTCGCGCAAATCCGCAACAGCGGCCTCTGCTTTATCGAGGGTACGTGACCCAATAATAACCTGATAGCCCGCCTGCGCCCAACGACGAGCCAAACCCGTTCCCAAATCCCCGGTTCCGCCCAGAATGGCAAGCACGGGTAAACTATCAATCGTCATAGCATGTAGTCCTAGTGATGTGCGGCTGTCAGTCAGTTCAGTATTTGCAACCGCTGGTGAATTGTCCTGCGCATTCGCGTGTCGGCGCCCTCGAAAATTTCCAGTCAATGGGAATTCAGTTAGGATATACGCAGCCGGAGCATATTATGTAAATCACGGGCTGATCTCAAGCGCGGTGAAACCTATCTCCCGTCACACCGCAGGCTGTCACCAGGAGCAACAGTATGGAAAACGCGCTAGATTTTAGCGGAAAGGTCGTTATCGTCACCGGTGGCGGCAAGGGCGTGGGCCGAGGCATCACGGAACGCTTTTTGGCTGCTGGCGCTGATGTGCTCATCTGCGGCAGGTCTGAGCCGGAGACGCCACCCCAAAGCGCGGGCCGTCAAGCGCATTTCACCCCCTGTGACGTGCGGGACTACGAGCAGATCGAGGCTTGCGTGGCATTCGCCGTACAGCACTTTGGCAGGCTTGACGTGCTGATCAACAATGCAGGAGGCGCACCTTTCGCTGCGGCAGCGACAGCATCGCCGCGTTTTTCAGAATCCATTATCAGACTCAACCTGATCGCACCGCTGAACTTCAGTCAGGTCGCCAACCGAGTCATGCAGCAGCAGGATGAAGGCGGTTGCATCATCAATATTGCCAGCGTCAGCACGATTCGACCGTCGCCTGGCACCGCTGCCTATGGCGCGGCCAAAGCTGGACTGGTGAACCTCGGCACATCACTGGCGGTGGAATGGGCACCTAAAGTACGCATAAACGCGCTGGTCGTCGGCCTCACCGAAACGGAGCAAGCGCACCTGCATTACGGCGACAAAGACGGCATTGCCGCTGTGAGTGCGACCATCCCTCTCGGTCGAATGGCAGTGCCAACAGACGTGGGCAACGCCTGCCTTTTCCTAGCCTCACCACTGGCGTCCTACGTCAGTGGCACCAACTTCGCCGTCCATGGTGGGGGTGAGAAACCGGCCTTCCTCACCGCCGCCAACGCCAAACCCTAGCGAGAAATCCCTACCCAAAAAGGGTCATTAGTAGACCGGAAATTATGACGGCCACCGCATTAGCCGGGTTATTGTGGCAGGGCTATATCAAGGTATACTTCCAGCAAGCTCGCGCTGAAGATAATAGCACCACACCACACGGGGTCTAATGTCCAACACCACAGTACCCATAGCAACATTGCCCGCTGCGCTTGTGCTCGACGATACAGTGCGCATATCCGGTGAACTGTCTTCACTGCTTGACGGGCGTCTGCTGCTGGATATTATCCCGCCGCTGGACGCCGCCGGCTCTGCCGCGCTTTTTAATCTTCCGATAGACGCTCTGCCAACACTTTCTATCTCGCAAAAAAATACACTGCGCGCGCCACCGCCAGATGCCAAAGTAAAAATCTTCAGACTCTACCACGATAGCATCACGCTGGAGTTCGCCCCATCAGATGCTGAACTGGCCGGCTACTATCGCCAGGCGATCACCGCAGCACAGACTGACGAACCCGACCTCTCACCCGACGCCAGCGTAACCGACGCTGGCACGCGCGGCTCTGAAGCGCCACCTACAAACCCCGGGCCAGCCAAGGCGCTACCATCGGTCAACGTGGCTGTCACCAGCGAATACGCAAAGCTGCTCGACACACTGGAAAAACAGAGTCTGTCAGAAATAGAAACGGCGCTGACCCCTTTTTTGGTTGACCTGACGAGCTACCTGCATGAATGCGCCTCACGCATCAGGCCAGCAGAAGGGCAAAAAAACTCACACTTTGAAGCCGCCAGTTTCATGCGGCGCAGGGCCGTTAATATCGCCGATCATGTTGCCCTGCATATCTCGAACTACTTTTGCGAGCTGACACCAGAACACACTGAAGAGCACCTCTGGCGTTACCGAATTGGCAGCGCTAACGCTGACGACCTGAACCTTATCAATCAGCAAGAGTATGAAGATTTTCTGGCGATTGACAGGATGGTCTTGCTCGGCTACGGCCTGCATAAATTGGCCCTGGAGGCGCTAACGTTACGACTGGCAGTGCTCATTGGTGCAGACCCTAACCGGGTGCGCCTGCCCATTCACGTCCGCCAGTTATGTCGTGCCTTCCAGCGCGCCCTGCTGGATGAAAAAGTCCCGCACAACGTTCTTCCCCTCATCTACGATTTCTTTGCACAGAATTTTGTCACGCAGCTGGTTGGCTTCTACGAGCCACTGAATACGCTGCTGGGCGCAGCGGGCGTTCTGCCCGACATTGAAGTAGAGATTGAGCGCAAGGGTACATTGCTCAAAGTGGACCCAACGGAAACGAGGCCGGAATGGACGAAACGTGAAACGAAGCCTGCTATGTCGCCGCAGCACACGACTGCAGAGCCACAGTCAGCAAATACCCCGCCGCCGTCAGGGCGTGTATCCGCGGCGGAACTGGGAGCGCAGCGGCAGGCTATCGAACCACTCACATCGGCCATCAATGCGCTGAGCCAGATCAAGAGGCAGTTAGGTGAACAAACCGGCGGCGCGTCGGGCAGCGTGAACCCGGCAGATTTGTACCGCTCTGTAGTCGATGCATTGAACTTCAAGCGGGAAGCCGATGGACTTGCCGAAGGGCGTGAGTTAGTCAGTGGCACGCCGTTGAGTGGGACCTGGGAAGGAGGCACTGTTGCGAGCTCCGAGCTCGATCAAAGCAGGCTCGCGGATGCGCAATCTATTGCCAAGGCGCTGAGCGCGATGCAGCGTAATTCGAAGGTGCGAGACGCCGTTCGAGAAAGTGACTCGCTGCGCGCCTACTTGGCCAGTAACAGGGAGAGTATCGGCGGGCTCCGGGATAGCAGCGGCCTGACCGCAGAAAGTCTTAATCAGCTGGACATGGTCGATAACCTGTTTGGAACCATCAAGTCGAAGCTGGATGTCAGCACCGGACTAAAACCAGCACTGGGCAATCTGCAAATTCCGCTGGCCAAACTGGCCTTATTGGACCCCCGATTCTTCGTCGATCACACCAATACTGCGCGCAATGTAGTCGACAAACTCTCGCGCCTCGCATCCTCAGCGAACTTTCCAAATAAGGCGCTGGAAGATCGCATTACCCATATCGTCGAGGATATCCTCACCGATTACGAGAACGACGATTCAGTGTTTGAAACCGCGCTCGAGAAAATAGACAAGCTCGTCGCACAGCAAGAACGAGCACTCTCGCGTAATGTTGAGAGAGTCGTGCGCACGCAAGAGGGTCGACAGAAGCTGGCGGAGGCAAGACATGCCGTCGACAAAGTCATCAACAATCGTATTCAGCCGCCGACGGCGCCAAAAGTGCTGCAGGACCTGATTAACAGTGGCTGGCGTGATCTACTGGTGCTTGCGCATGTTAGGGACGGGCTGGACAGCGCCGCCTGGAAGGATCAGGTCAAAACGCTGGACCTACTGTGTCTGTGGCTAGACGAGCAGAGGCAGAACGACCCCGGTGACGACGTCCCGGTACAAAGAAGCCTCGAAGCAGAGTCCTTTATTGACTTGATAAATCAACAGATTTCCAGCGCCTTGCCCACCAACATCGCACATGAAGAAGTGCTGGAACAGTTGCGCAACATCCTCGCCGGCAATGCTGCAATTGAAACTTCTCCGGTAAAGTCGCAGCAGCCGGACCCTAGCCCGGAACCCGCCGACGTGAGGGCAAAGATCGAAGACCTGCCGCGCCTGCGTCGCTGGGTGAAGCGCGTTGAACAGCTCAACAACGGCAATTGGCTAACGTACCGCGACAAACACGATAGCAAAAAACGCATGCAGCTGGCCTGGATCAGTCCTGCTCGCGATCGTTATATTTTCGTCAACGAACGAGGACAGAAAGTCGGTGATATGAATGCCATTCAACTGGCAATGCAACTGAGCCGGGGGGCACAGCCTCCCGCTCCGACTGACCATTTGTCAGTGGTCGATCAAAGCATGTATCACGCGCTGGAGCACGTCCAGAAATCGCTTAGCTTTGCCAGAAATCACGACTCACTAACCAAACTGATCAATCGCAAAGCGTTTATTGAGCAGATGAAGCGCGCGTTGCGACATAGCCAGCTGAAGCACTCGCAGCACGCCATACTCTATCTCAATATCGACCAGTTCAAACTGGTTAATGAAGTGTATGACCGAATCAGTGGTGACCAGGTACTGCTGGAATTTGCCAAGCTCCTGGCCCAGCTGCACGGTAAAAAATCGTCTTCGGCCAGAATGGAGGCCGATGAATTTGCCCTATTGCTGGTGGATCACGATCTTGACCAGGCAATGCAGATTGCCGAAAAAATTCGCAGCGACATCGAAGCCAGTGCCATGGATATCGAGGGAGAGAATGTTAGCTTCACAGTCTCCATAGGCGTTGCGGCTATTCTAGAGCATAGCCCTAGCGTGGATGAGCTTATCGATTCTGCGCGCTCGGCCATGCGGTACGCCAAGCAACAGGGACGTAATCGCGTCGTTCAGTTCCGAGAAGAACAGAGTAAAATCAGTGACTATAAACGACAGAAGACACAGACAAAGCAGAATCTCGAAAGCGCATTAGCCTCTGAGCGTTTTGTGCTGCGCGCACAGCCGATAGTGCAGACAGCCATTGCAGACCGATCCAATTCCACCTTGCACTACGAATTATTGTTGGGTCTGCTCAATAAGGATGGTTCGATCACATCTCCCGAGGAATTTATTCAATCTGCAGAGCGCTACGGTTTTATGACACTGGTGGACCGCTGGGTGGTGCGTGAAGCCTTTACCTGGATCAGTCGCCTGATGGACGAGCAGAAGGTGGTGCCCAATCTGGCTATCAACCTGTCGGGCGCCAGTGTGACAGACGACACTTTTATGGAGTACCTGCTCGAACAGATCTCCGAGTTCGGCGTCGGCACGAGCAGACTGTGCTTCGAGATTACGGAAACGGGTACTATTTCCAACCTCATCAAGGCATCAGATTTCGTACGCGCCTTCAGGAGCATCGGCTGCAAGTTCTCTATTGACGATTTCGGTACCGGGCCCGCCAGCCACAACTACTTGCGTGAGTTGCCCGTGGACTATGTGAAGATCGACGGCAGTTTCATCACCGGCATCCACCTCAACCGCAACGACTACGCTATGGCACGGTCAATCAATGACCTAGCACATTTCCTCGGCCAGGAAACCATTGCCGAATCAGTGGAAAACGATCAAATAATTGCCAAGCTCGAGACACTCGGCGTTGACTACTTACAAGGCTGGGGTATCGGCAGACCCAAACTGCTGGTGGAAGTTACCTCTGACCTCTCCAACCTCGAGAAATAAGCTGACTCACCGGCAATGGGACCCAACCGGATTGACAGCGACTTCAGCCACCTCATCAAACTGATTTATCAGGGCACGCTGGAGACCCAGCCTTGGCAAAGCGCGCTGCCAGTGCTGCGCGAGGCAATGGATGCTCAGGTGGTCTCTCTCGTCTTACGACCGCCAACGGCTGACGACCACGGCGTAATACTCAACAGTGTGCGACCTGACAAGGCCCGCAAGCGGGCTGATTCAACGCTCGCGGATCCTAACGACTGGGAAGTCAGCGCCTATCGCGAACAATTTTTTTCTCTGGACCCCTTTATTAATCTCCCCCTGGACAACGTCATTGCGCTGGAAGACATATTGCCCGATAAGGAGCTGGTCACATCTGACTATTACCTTCACTACCTGAAGCCCATCGGCCTGTTTCGCATCCTCGGGGTGGATACGGCGGAACCGGGCGGAATGCTTGCCAGGCTGCGTTTTTCGCGGCGCGCCAGTGAAGCGCGCTTTAAAACAAAAGACCGGCAGTTGCTTACATTGCTCACCCCGCACCTGCGTCAAGCGATTGAGATTTATGCCAAGCTCAATCGCATGACATCGGAACGAGACGTCTACGCAGGCGCGGTCAATCAGCTTTCCGTAGCCACTATGATACTCGACGAGCAGGGCCGCTTACTGACCACTAATGCCGTAGGCAGAGCGCTGCTCGACCAGGGCGAAGGGCTCAGTCTGCGCGCGGGACGCCTGCATATCGAAGGCAGAGATATCGATAAAGAGTTGCAACAGGCGTTGGCCACCATCATCCGTGCACAGTTGCATGGCGAAACATCCGTGGTTCGCGCTCTGCGAGTACCGCGCTCTGCCGGACGTGCCGATCTCGGTCTGGTCATCAGGCCGGTACCCACATCCCAGTGGAGTGAGGGACAGTCCAGTCCGTCCGCTGCGGTCTTTGTCAGCGATCCTGACCTGCAGGAATCCACCTCCCGCCAGATTCTTGGCGAACTGTTTAAGCTCACTCCCGCTGAGGCCAATCTTGCCACCCTACTTGCTCGCGGTCTGAGCCTGGCACAAGTCTCGGGCGCGCAGAATATTTCACAACACACGGCCAGGGCTCAACTCAAATCCATTTTCGCCAAAACGGGTGTTTCTCGACAAGCTGAATTGGTAAGACTGGTTCTGAAGAGCGTGGCATCACTCGGATAGGGATAGCTACTAAGTACAGAAATTTGGCCAACCATGATCCGGCTGGCAGCAGCGCGGCCAGCTTAAGCCACAAAGTGCCACTCGGGGCACGTACCATTCTTTCCATCCATCCGCGCTTTTCCCTATACTGGAACATTAAGAAACAGGCCCCTATCTGCGAGCACAATACATGGTAATAAAAAGACAGAGCGCCAGGAAACGACCCTTTCGTCCACGTAGACTTGTGCGTCTCACCTACGATTTTCTATCGACTCCGGTCGCCATTTTCTTCCTCACCTATTCAAGAAATGTGCATGAGAGTTACGGGATGACATGGCGTAAGAGGATGTGGCTCGGTTACCAGTTCTATCGCAACTTCTCCAAAGTCCAGACCGGCACTAACTGGCGAGCACATCTGGTAATGGCAATGAAATTACTAGAGATAGCACCGACGGTTCAAGGCGCAGTGGTAGAGTGCGGCTGCTGGAAAGGCGGTGCTACCGTCAATCTCTCCCTGATTTGCCAAATTACCGGGCGTAAACTCAAGGTGTACGACTCATTTGAGGGGCTACCGCCTCCCTCACCCGGAGACCAGGTCGCAGAGCGCTCGTTCAAACACGGATTTATGCCTGGCCTGTACGGAGGAACGCTGGAAGAGGTCACGAACAATGTACGGCGTTATGGAGCGATCGACGTATGCAGCTTTCACAGAGGGTGGTTCAAAGATACGTTACCTCACCACGAGGGCGCTGTCGTGATGGCGTTTTGGGACGTCGACTTTTGCGCTAGTTTGCACGATTGCCTCATCAACCTATGGCCATCCATCGTTGATCGCGGCTTTATATTCCTTGATGAGTACCGTGATGTTTCATACTGCTCAGTGTTCTATTCGGAGAAGTATTGGAGCAAGTACTTCGCAAGCGCTCCTCCAGGGTTGATTGGGATCGGTACCGGCGTACAAGTAGGAATGTATTACACCGATCCATCAATGGGAATGGGTGTACCGCGTATACAAGGCGCCGAGAGTATCGCGTACTGCCGCAAAGGGGATCGCTCGATATGGGAATACTATCCGGATGAAATTGAGGCCGAGGCCGCAAGCGGGCTCTCCCTGCATGTGAGTACCTGATCATTATTGCTCTCCCGGTCTGCGCCTGCTCAGGGAGTGAGAGCAGCCTGACCGGTGCTGTCATGGTGTTGCGCGAACAGCAAAACCCCGATTGGCGCAACTGGCGGATCGCATAGCCTCTTGGACAGAGAGTGCAGCGCGCTTGCAGTTGTTCCTGCATTTGCGAGGATTAAAAATTGCGATCACCCTATTGCTGATCGCCTCAGGCTGCTGGCCCCTTTACAGTACCGCTGCTCACAGCGGGAATATCGCGCCGGGCGCGCACGCACATCACTCGCAGATGTACCACTAGGGCGACGCCGCCTCCCATGGGTAGTCGAGGCTTTGTCCACAGCCTTGATAATTGATATTGCTCTGGACTGGAGAGCCCTGCGCTGATTGGCCCTGTGTGATGGTGACCTGCTCGGGGAAGCGCTCCCCGCTCATGGTGTCGACGCAGGTCTCTTCAATGATTTCCACGCGCAGCGTCTGGCTGCCACTGATGCTCTCGTACGCTCGCGTGTTACCTACAACCTGTGGTCCCGGGTCAGGAACCAGAAGTCGCTGCAGACCAAAATCAGACACAAATAGCAACTGGCGTCCGCTGCGTATTTCAAGATACCAACTTGGCTCATTGCCGGTGGCACGAAAATCCACACCGCGCCGACGGGCGTCTTCCCAGGGCACACGATGCGGCTGCAGCTGGCAATTTTGGTGAACATCCGCGCCTACTGTCAGCATCATATCCTCGCCCTTGCTCCAGAACGAGATATCGCCTTCCTCATAGAGGGTGCCGGATGCACTGCGCACTCGAGACAGTATGAGATACTGGCCGGGTAACCACAGAGCTATTTCACCCGGCCCAACGCGAGCAATAAAGTCAAAGCCATTGCAATCGTAAACCAGCGTTGTCGCCATCGGCCGCTCACCGGGTTGGAAATCTGCGATGCCGGCAGATTGTTCTCGCTGCCCCTGGCCGCTACTACACGCGGTTAGTAGTAGCATAAAGATCAGGTAATAACGGTATGGCATATTGTAGATTTCCGTAGATCAACTGTTGAGAGAGACGCTGCAGCCGCCGCCTTACCGAGCAGCTGGTTGGGTCAGGCCGCATTCCCACAATATACAGAGATTCCGCTTCGCGCAGAACGCCGTCCCGGTCGAGTAATCTTTACTGCAGCGTCAGCAACGGCATCGCGATCATGCGCAGCGCCAGTAGTGTCACCATCCAGCGAAACAGACGCTGGAAATTTAATTGCGGGACCAAATTCCGCAGACGCGTTCCCACCCAGGACCCGAGTACTCCCGCCGCAATCATTGCGCCAAGCAGCATCCACCACTCTGCAAAACTAAAGCCTATGGCAACGAATACAACAACTCGCGTGGCGTGATTGAGCGACATATAAACTGCGGTATTCACTACCAGCCAGTCTCGAGCGGTATTACGCCTAAGCAACACGGCGGCACCGACCGGCCCTGTCGCGCCCGCTATCATACCCATTCCTGTCTGGTAGAAACCCAACAACAGTAACGCCAGCTGCCCACTGCCCCTGACTGCGGGAGGCGGGGCCCATGTAAAAAGCAGGATAAGCAGCCCAATCAGCGCGGGCAACCAGTACATATCGAGCTGACGGTATACCTCGGAACCTAGCCAGGCGCCCGCAATTGCGCCAATCGCAATGGCGGGAATAATCGCGAAGTCGATATCGCGCCAACCAAAGCCGGCGCGGGACACATTGCTTGCAAGCTGCGTCGCTGCATGCAACGGCAGGATTGCGGCAGCGGGGACCAGTCCCGGCATAAGCGCGATCAACAGTATGCCGCCGCCCATGCCCATGACCGCAGCCAGGCAAGAGGTTAGAAAAACAATGGGTACCAGCAATAGTTCAGTCATGCGTACCTCACATGAAGCGCATTCAAAGACGCAATTTACCTGACTCGTCGGCAAGTCTACACTAGGGTCCAAGCGACAGTATGACTACCGAGGCAGCTCCCCAATGAGTAATCTAGAAAAATCTCTCGCAGGCAACGTGGTTCCCGGATGGTACGGCGCCGACCCTATCAGCACTGATCTGAAACCCAACCCCCATCCTCACTACAAACACTTGCGCGAGGTACAGCCGGTAAATCTCACGCCACTGGGCGACTGGCGACTGTCGAGCTACGCTGATATTCAAAAATTGCTAAAGCACAGTCACAGCGGTATGCGCGATACGGATGGCCTGATTCCGGATGAGACGCGCGAAGAGTCCGATGCGTCAAAGTTTATGCTGCGCATGGACCCGCCCGATCACGACCGCTTGCGCAACCTGGTGAGTAAGGCATTTACGCCGCGCTCGCTCAATACCATGCGACCGGCGATCGAGCCGCTGGTGGCAAATGAACTTGATCGCGTCGCCTCAATAGGAGAGATGGATTTGGTCGCTGATCTCGCACTGACGGTACCAGCTGCCTCGATGTGCGCAATGCTCGGCGTACCGTTTGAAGATCGCCACAAACTGACCAAGCTGGTGTCTCTGGTCACCTACCGGCTTGCCAGAAAAGCCTATCCGCACCTCCAGGGGCAATCTGAGGCTGCGATCATGGAGTTGGCGGTCTACATGATGCACCTCATTGAGGAGCGCCGCGCACGCCCTACGGATGACATACTGGGGCAGCTAGTGACCGTCGAGGAAGCCGGTGACCGCCTGAGTAATGATGAACTTTTGCAACAGAGTATCGGCCTGCTGGTGGCCGGCCTTGAAACCACCATCGGCCTGATCGCCAATGGCATGGTCTGCTTCGCCCGCCACCCCGAGCAGTTCGAAAAACTGGCGGCGAACCCGCAGCTGGCAAATTCGGCAGTGGAGGAATGCCTGCGCTTTGAACCCTCTGTCCCTATTACGCGCAGGACCCTGTGGGAGGACGCCGAGTTCAGCGGCGTCACCCTTCCGGCCAACGCCAACGTCTATGCCATGTTGATTGCAGCCAATCGTGACCCACACTATTTTACCGAGCCAGATCTGTTCGATATCACACGCAACGAAGCACGGCACTGCTCCTTCGGCGGCGGCATTCACTTTTGCGTTGGCTCGCATCTGGCGAGGATGAATGCCGAAATCGCCTTCAACCAAATGGCTAAACGTTTCACTGCAATTGAGATTGACGAAGCAAAAATCGAGTGGGCACCCTCGCTGTTCAGGATACCCGGCAGTATTCCAGCGCGCTTTAGACTGCGCGCCTAGCCCATTGGATACAGCAATTCACGCGATACCGCATCGATTTTTTCCAGCGTCTCAAGTGACAGTGTCACATCCGCGGCCGCCAGTAATTCTGGCACCTGCTCGGCAGTGGTAGCACCAACAATGGTCGATGCCACAAAGTCATGTTGCTTGCTCCAGGCGATGGCCATTGTTACCACGGACATTCCCAGCTCTGCTGCGATAACCTGATAGCGCGCCGTGGACTCCAGAGTCTTCTCATTGACAAAGCGATTCATCATCGCCTGCTGGCGTTTGGGTGCATCTTTATACTGGGAAAAACGCGCGCCCTCCGGAAAGGCTCCGCCGTTGTACTTGCCACTGAGGACACCGCCGCCCAGCGGCGAATAGGGCAGCAGGCTGACGCCCTCCTGACGGCAGGCCTGCGCCAGTTCATCCTCAAAACGCCGATTGTTCAAGCTGAAGTTGTTCTGGATCGTGTGGTGTCGCGCCAGCCCTTGCACATCCGACGCCCACAAACTTTTGGTCAGCCCCCAGGTCGTTTCGTTACTGCACCCCAGAATACGCACCTTGCCCGCTAGCACCAGTTCATCCAGCGCCATCATGGTCTCTTCCAGCGGGAAGTCCGCATCGGGCCAATGCGTCTGGTACAGATCTATATAATCGGTATCCAGACGACGCAAGCTACCCTCCACTGCGCGCACAATGTGATGGCGGTCAAGCCCGGTTTTGCCGCCGCGCAGCGGCGCCGTGATCCACACGTGGCTGGGGCCGGCGACCTTGGAAGCGATGATCAGGGAATCCCGATCCTTAGTCTTCATCCAGCGCCCGACAATCTCTTCAGTCGCACCGACATACTTGATATCAGGGGGCACCGGATACATTTCAGCAGTGTCATAAAAATCGACACCGGCATCATACGCCATGTCCATAATTCGAAATGAGGTCTTTTCATCGGCCTGATTACCAAAGGTCATGGTACCCATGCAGATATCTGACACCACGATGGAGCTCTTACCGAGGCGATTCCTGTTCATGCAGTCTCCTTAAGCATCTATTCTTGATTAAGCTCTGACAGACTACAGGCCCCGACTCGTAAAAAGAACAGTTGCTCCTGCAAGCCGGTGAATTAAACTCTGCGCCATGATGCGCTCACGCTTCCTGCTCTTTGGCATTGCCACCGTCCTGCTGATTATTGCGAGCACAGGAGTCTATCTCTATCACAATTTACCAGGACTGCTGCGCCAGCAGGCCTTACGCGCGCTGCAGACGTATGGCATGGAGGATCTCGATTACACGGGATTGACGTTCACCGCCCGCGAGCTCGCTTTTGAGACGCTAACTTTGAGCGGGACCTATGAGAACCTTGTCTATACAGTCAAACTGACCTCCGGCACATTGCACTATGACTGGCGCACAGCGCTCAACAGCCGATTCGAGTCGCTCGCGCTGTCCGGTGTCGACCTGTCTATTCATTCGAGCGGCGCCGGTGCAAGCGACACCATTGCCCCGATCAGAGTCGACCAATTAGTGCCGCAGACGCTGATGGCACACCTGCCAACCACATCGCTGGTTATCAATCACTGGCAGCTTGATTATCAGCCCACCAGTACTACTGTGCTCTCTGCTAACGGCAGCCTAAAAATTGATGGCCAACTTGACCTGGACCTGAACCTGAACACAATACTGGCGGGTCGTGAAGTTGCAGCGGCAATACACGCTAGTGCCGCCAATGTCGGACTGGACGCAATCATTTCGCTACGCAATACCGACACTGCGCTCGCAGACGCGACGCTGGCATTGCGACCTGAAGAGGGTGCGCGCTGGAAGTGGCATCTTCAGGGAAGCGTCCACTACGCCCCGGTACTGCACTGGCTACAACAATTGAATAGACAACAGGAACCGGGTGCCGGCATCGCCTGGGCGGACGCGGCGGGACTGCAGGGCAGCAGCGTATTCGATGTGCAGGTTGGACATGGGAACGAGCTCACACTCGGCAGTGCAAAGCATCCCATAGAGCATGTGCTGCGACAAATGCGCGCAAGGATCCACCTGCGCAACAGTATCCAGCGGCTGGATATTCCCTCGCTCGCCAGAACACGGGAAGGGACATCGGCCGGGATACTGGACATTGACGCTACCTACGACGCGGGACAGCTTACGGCCAGCGTGCCCGCTTTTAGCATTCTGGGGGAACTGTGGACGGCGCGACTACCACTATCGGATGATACAAAGCGCGGGCTTGGCTGGGCAGAAACAATACCAGTATCACTTGAAATCGCTGATCCAATTACCGTCGCCTATAGCAAAGAAGGCGTATGGTCTATGCAATTACGGAGTGGCCTTTTGTCATTAGGGGAAAACGACACACGCATTCGATTGCAAAAGCTCAACCTTGATGCATCGGTAAACGTCGACGAACCGCAACAGGTCACAACACAGCTCACATCTCACGTCACATCACCGCTCACATTACAAATGACAGCGAGCCTGAATACGCGCCTCAGAAATCAACTACTCCCGCAGCTGGAGCTGGCATTGACACAGCGCGGCAGCATTGAAGAAAGTGTTTTTACCCTGCGCGTCGCCGATGCGGCGGAAAGTTTCGATACTGATCTAGACGGAAACCTGCATCTGCTGAGCGGCGCGGGAAACTTCAGTCTGAGTACGACGATCAAGGATCTGGCCTATTTCTCGGCGAGTACCTTGCCGCTGCTGCGCGCCTTCGATCTTCTGGACACCGACATGGAAATTCGCTCGGGTACTGTGCAGCTAACAAGCACCATAGAGAGCAAGGACTTCGACCTGCTGAAATGGAAACAGCAGTCGCAGGCGAGCATCGCGAATGTATCGGGCAGCCTTCAGGGGTACCGTTTTGAGGGTTTGTCCGTGACGGCAGACTGGTCTGGCATAACACATTGGAAAACATCTGAACCAGTGCAGATTTCGCTGGCTAAACTGGTTCAGGGAGTTACCGTGAGCGACATCAACTTGCGCATGAGCTTGCCAGAAGCCACGCCGATCGAACGACCCAAACTGCGTATCGATGCCTTCTCCGCCGAGATGTTCAGCGGTGACATTGCTCTATCGGAACCACTGTTCTGGGATTTCGCCGCAACGAGTAACCACCTTACACTGCATGCGGACGACTGGCAGCTCGGTGCGTTGGTAGCATTACAACCCAACACCGACATACGGGCACAGGGCACGCTGCAGGGCGAACTACCGCTCACCTTTTCCGATGGACGAATCATCATCAACCGTGGCTATCTGCGAGCCATACCGCCCGGAGGCAGTATTCGTTATGTAGCAAACGAAAAAACGCAGGCACTGGCCAACAGTAATAGTGAACTGGCGCTGGCCATCGATCTTCTGAGCGATTTCCAGTACCAGGTATTAAGTACCGATGTGCAGTTGGACAAGGCTGGAAATCTGCTGCTGGGATTATCATTGGGTGGTAGCAATCCCGCTCAGCACGATGGACAGGCCGTTAATTTCAGTATCAATGTGGAGCAAAATCTCGATCCACTGTTACAAAGCCTGCGCCTTAGTGATAACGTGTCGAAGCGAATTGAAGGCAAGTTAAAATGAACTTTAACGCCATTCTCCGCTCAAAACCTGCCGTACACCCTCCGGTTCGATACGCGCCGGCTAGCAACGGGCCGACCTAAAACAGGCTGA
>Ga0209390_10001083_pt1 | contig 53825 bp, 41 predicted proteins | sample BON01_FD_187212 | JGI IMG/M metagenome (GOLD analysis project Ga0209390, IMG submission 187212) | Freshwater microbial communities from Lake Bonney liftoff mats and glacier meltwater in Antarctica - BON-01 (SPAdes) (version 2) | ecosystem: Environmental > Aquatic > Freshwater > Ice > Glacier...
ATTCGTCCAGGGTTTCTTTGCTCATCGTGGCGGGCATTCGCCACGGTGTCCGCTATTATGAGGCAATGGAACCCATCCGCTCTTTCCCGAGATCCCGCTTCGGTGTCCTCTTCAATGAGGCAACACGCTGTTTTCCAGCCGTCAGGAAAGGGGTGGACACTGCCACGGTGCTTGTTTCATGCTCCGCCAAAATGGCTGACCCAATCTGGCGCAAGATATGAGAACACTTCTGATCGGCATCGACAGCGGCACGCAATCCACGAAGGCGCTGGTCGTCGATGCCAGCACCGGCAAGGTCGCGGGCACGGGATCACAGGCGTACGACCTGATTCCCCACCTGCCGGCCGGTGCCAAGGAACAGCATCCCCAGACCTGGATTGACGCGTCCGCGACGGCGATCCGTCAGGCGTTGCGACAGGCCAAGGCGAAGTCTTCTGAGGTGGTCGCGATTGGTGTCAGCGGCCAGCAGCACGGTTTCGTTCCCCTCGACGAAAGTGGAAACGTGATCCGCCCGGCCAAGCTCTGGTGCGATACTTCCACCCAGAACGAGTGCGACGAGATCATGAAGGCGCTCGGTGGTGCGAAGAACACGATCAAGGCCATCGGCAATCTGGTGCTCCCAGGCTTCACCGCTTCAAAAATCTTGTGGCTCAAAAACCATGAGCCGGAGAACTACAAGAGGCTCGCCACAGTTTTATTGCCCCATGATTACTTGAATTTTTGGCTGACCGGCGAACGGGTCATGGAATACGGCGACGCCAGCGGCACCGCCCTGTTCAACGTGAAAAGCCGGCGCTGGTCGGGTCCTGCAACGAAGGCAATCGGTCCCGAGCTGATCGACAAGTTGCCGAAGGTCATCGCCAGCGATCAACCCTCCGGCACACTGCACGCCGACACCGCACGTTATCTGGGATTGAACACGGACGTCGTGGTCAGTGCCGGTGGTGGCGACAACATGATGGGAGCGATCGGAACCGGCAATACGAAGCCCGGCATCATCACGGCAAGCTTCGGCACGAGCGGGACGATCTACGCCTGCGCGGACGAGCCGGTGATCGATCCCGACGGCGAGATCGCGGCGTTCTGCGATTCGACGAACCGCTGGCTGCCGTTGCTCTGCACGATGAACGTGACGGTCGCGACGGAGCTCATCCGCAACGATTTTAAGTGGACGCACGAACGCTTTGCGGCCGAGGCCGAGAAGTCCCCCGTCGGCAGCGAAGGGTTGTTCCTGCTTCCGTATCTCGAAGGTGAACGCACGCCGAACGTGCCCGATGGCACGGGCGTCTGGATGGGCGCAAACACCCGCACCTTCACGCCGCAGCATCTGGCCCGCGCCTCCATGGAAGGGGTCACGATGGGAATGAATTACGGCTTGCGCCGCCTCGAAGATCTGGGGGTGAAGCCCAAACAGATTCGTGCGACTGGCGGCGGCGCGCGGTCCAAGGTCTGGCGCCAGATCATGGCCGATATTTTCGACGCGGAACTGGTGACACTCACGGTAAGCGAGGGCGCGGCGTACGGTGCGGCGTTACAGGCGCTCTGGTGCTGGCGGTTGCAGAAGGGCGATAAGGTCCGCATCGACCAGATCACCAACGAGTTCGTCACGCTGAACGGCATGGAGCAGGTGGAACCGATCAAGGCGAACGTGAAGATTTACCGGGAACTACAGGCTTTGCAGGATACCACGTCGACCGCACTGCGCGATGTCTTCACCAAGCACCGGAAGTTTGTGAGCCGTTGAGCGGGAGGCCTGCGTCGCCAGAGAAACGGCGGGGAACCATCAAGGCCCCAGCAACTGCCGGTTGCTGTCGTCCATCGGGTCATCGACTGGGCGGGGGTAGTCGCGCCAGATCCAGCGGAGCATGTCGGGCATGATGGCGCCGCCCTGTTTATTCGAATGCGTGCCGATGCCCCAGCAATAGTTCACGTCGTAGCCTTTTTTCTCCAACACTTCGACCATCAAAATATTCTGTGCGTGCCAGTCCCACTTGGGATCGTATTCACCACCGCGACGACGCCCCCGGTTGTCATTCAAACCGTCCTGCAAAAAGATGCGGATGGGCTTCGCTTCGGCATCCAGAATCATCTGCGGATAGGCATGGCCGCCGCGGATGTTCGTGAAACTCCCGATGGTGCTGATCACTTTTCCGAACTGGTCGGGCCGATGCCAGGCGACGGTGAACGCGCAGATCGCACCCGAACTCGCACCACCGATGGCGCGGTCGTTGGGATCATCCGAAATGTTGTAATCCTTTTTCAACTCGGGCAGCAGTTCGTTGACGATCATCTTCGTGTAGTCGTCATTCAACTCGTTGTATTCAGTCCCCCGGTTGTTGATGCGATCACCCCAGTCCGACGAAGACGATTCCTTCTGATCGGGCGTATGGCCGGGATTGATGAACACCGCGAGGGTCACCGGTATTTCGCGTCGGTAGATCAGGTTGTCGCAGACGTTCGGTATCCGATAGTCGCCGTTGGTGCTCACAAACGCGTGCCCGTCCTGAAAGACCATCAACGAGGCGGGTTTTGATGAATCGTATTGCGCCGGCACGTAGATCCAATAATGCCGCGTCGTATTCGGAAACACCTCGCTGGCGAGCGTGAGCGGCCCGATCACCTCGCCCTTGGGCACGCCTTCCTGCGGCAACGAATCCGGGCCGAGCTTGTAAACGTCGTCGGTGGGACCGGCCAACGTGGAACAAGCGGTAAACAGGGTTGCGGTGAGGGCCGTCGCCAGACGACAGGCGACCGACATGGGATTGCGAATGGAGGGTGAGTTCACAATTGAAATCAGGTGATTCGTTTTCAGACGTGCCGACAGTGATGACCGATTCACTTTTTATGAAAACCTGTCTGAAAAGTGTAGCGTCGGCCATCCTTGGCTGACGTGAGGGCGGCATCCTTGCCGCCCGGATCTGGGGTGGATTGCGGGGAGGGGGTGGAAATTTTTTACGCGCCCGGTGTTACGAGGCGTTTCTTTCCGCCGGGCTGGGAAGCCCGGCTCTGCGACTGCCCCGGACGAAACGGTGCTTGCCACGCGGAATAATCCGGAAGAAAACGAATTGCAATGAACAGGCGCGACACCGGAAACCCGGATTCACCACCGACGTCCGCATACAATTCGACCAGACCCACCGCCCGCATGATCATCATCCTCAATCCATCCGCCGGTGTCAAAGGCGGCCCTTCGGACGGTGGGGAAGGGCGGTTCCGCGAATGACGACGTCGAATCAACAGCCCGTTTCACCGTCGGATTGCGAGCCGCCACGCGACCGGTTTTTGCTGCCTGACCGCCGGGGCCGACAAGTCATCCTGTCGCTGCTGGTCGTGATCTTCGGCATCGGGTCGTTCATCCTGCTCGCAGAGAATCTCGGCCCGGACACCGCGCAGTCCGCGCGCGATCATCAGGTGACAAACTGGTTTCACGCCCACCTCCGGCCCGCAGTCACGGCGTTGGCGTTTGCGACCACGTTTCTGGGCTCCGGAGTTTGCGTTGGGACCATCACTGTCGGGAGCGCGATTTTCTTTTCGCTCCGCCGCCGCTATGCCCATGCTTCCGTTGTCGCGATGACGATGGGCGGCGGCGGCCTGCTCAACTTCGTTCTCAAACAGTTCTACCACCGCCAACGGCCCCAACTGGACGATCCGTTGACCACGCTCGCGAGTTTCAGCTTCCCGAGCGGCCATGCGATGGGTGCCACGATGCTCTACGGTTTGCTCGCTCTCCTGGCCGTGCGATTTCTGAAAAGCGGACGGATGCGCGCACCGGTGATTTTGGCCGCGTTCGTGATCATCAGCGCCGTCGGTTGGACGCGAATTTATCTGGGAGTTCACTATCTCAGCGATGTGCTCGCGGGGCTGGCAATCGGAGCCGCATGGCTCGCCTTTTCGTGGATGACGATCGGCGTTTTTCAGCGTCACCACACTCCGATGAAAATTCAAAATCCAACGAAGTAAACTTCCCGGCAAATTTTGCGAACACGAAGGCTCTATCAACAAACAATTCCCATAGCGCGACTTCAAGAGCAGATGCTTTTTGGCGGATTGTGATTTTCGATTGCCGGGTTCCCCGGATTTGCTTGGCCGTGCCGGTGGTTCCTGCGTTAATTCCGAAATGCACTTCAACATCACTGATCCCCGCGAGGTCGAACTGCGGGACCGGGTTCTCGACATCGTAACCAGGACGCCCGTCGACGACATCCACACGCACCTGTATGATCCGGCGTTCGGTGATCTTCTGCTGCGCGGCATTGATGATCTGCTGGTGTACCATTATCTCGTCGCCGAGGGGTTCCGCTATTTTGACATTCCTTACGAAGACTTCTGGAAGCTGGACAAGCCCCGCCAGGCTGACCTGATCTGGGACGCGTTGTTCATCCAACATTCGCCGCTGTCCGAAGCGTGTCGCGGGGTGATCACCACGTTGAATTCACTCGGGCTCGACGTCAGCAAACGCGAGCTTCCCGCCATCCGAAAATGGTTCGCCGAACAGTCGGTCGACACGCATATCCAGAAATGCATGGAGCTCGGCGGCGTGAAATCAATCTGCATGACGAACTCTCCGTTCGACGATATCGAACGGCCGGTGTGGGAACGCGGCTTCGAGCGCGAGCCCTGGTTTACGTCCGCGCTGCGGATTGACCCACTGATCCTTGATTGGGCGACCAGCGCGGAGTGTTTGAACAACTGGGGCTACCCGACCACCGAGGAATTGGGCGTCGGTGCGTTCGACGCCGCGAAGAAATTTCTCGCCGACTGGTCCAAGAAAATCGACGCACAGTATGTGATGATTTCCCTGCCGCCGGATTTTTCGTTTCCGGCCAACAACACCTCCGCCGAGCTGCTCGACCAGGCGGTGCTTCCCTTCTGTCGCGAACACGGCCTGCCGCTCGCGGTCATGCCCGGCGTGGTCCGTCAGGTGAACCCACAGCTTCAGCTCGCCGGAGACGGTGTCGGGCGGACGGACCTGACATTTCTGAAAAATCTCTGTTCCGCTTATCCGGAAAACAAATTTGCGGCCACGGTGCTCGCCCGTGAAAATCAACACGAACTCTGCGTGCTTGCCCGCAAGTTCCGCAACCTGCACGTGTTCGGCTGCTGGTGGTTCACCAACACGCCGTCGATCATCGAGGACATGACGCGCATGCGGCTCGAGTTGCTTGGAACCAGCTTCACTCCGCAACATTCCGACGCCCGCGTGCTCGACCAGATCGTCTATAAATGGCAGCACTCGAAAATCGTCATCGCTGAGGTGCTGGGCGACAAATACGTCGAGCTGTTGCGATCGGGCTGGGAGTGCTCGGCCGAAGAGATTCAACGCGATGTCGAAGGCCTGTTCGGCGGCGAATTCGCGCGATTCTGCCGAAGCAATCTCTGATCGGGAATCAGGAAACCGGCACGAGGTTACTGGCGACGTCGGTCCGGTAGGCTTTGAAGGCCGGAATGGTTCCGGCGAGTGCCGCGGCGGCGATCATTCCCAGTGGAGCCCAGATCATCACCGGATGCCACGCGTACGGATTCAACACCACGCCGGTCTGCGTGCGGATCACGCTGGCCGCACCGAGCATGATCACGAGGTAAATTCCAAACGCGATGACCATTCCCAACGAGGCGATGAACGTCGATTCCAAGATGATCGCGGAGAAGATCGTGTGCCGCCGGGCACCGAGCGCGCGGAAGATCGCGAAATCGCGGCGACGTTCGTTCATCGAATTGTAGATGCTGGCGAGAATGGAACCGGTGGCGACGGCGGCGACAAGATACGCAACGATGGCCAGAACTTGATCGAACCAGCTGATCTTGTCGAAGAGCTGCGTCATGATCGCGCCGATGGGCCAAGCAAAGGTCAACCGATCGCCGCGTTTGTTGTAAAGCGTATCGAGTTGTTGTCCGGCGATGGGCGTTCGCAGTCTGACGAGAACGGAGCTGATGTCGGCGGCGGTGTTCGGATCGTGACCCGTCATGTTTTGCACGCCCTCGAGCGGAATCCAGATCACGCGGTCGGCCGGTGAATTGGACGGTTCGAGCACGCCGACCACCACGTAGTGTTCGCCATGTTGATCGTCAGGATTGAAGATCAATCCGTGAAACGGCTGAAAAGAATCGCCCACCTTCAGTCCAAGCTTTTGTGCGGCAAAACTGCCGGCCAACGCCTCGCGATAACCTGCGTTAAACACCCGTCCGTTCGCCACCGGTGTCTTGCTGAACATGTTCGTGGAAGTGCCGACGATCCGGTAGCCGTAGAAGTTGTCCCCGACCGCCAGCGGAATTGCTTCAGCGACGCTGCGATTCGCCTGAACATCGAGAAAGTCCTGCCACTTCATGTTTCCGGGCGAAGCTTCGAGATGGTAGATCGAGTTGAGGACGAGCTGGAGCTTGGACCCGCGCGCGCCGAGCACCGCATCGAATCCGCCGGAGACATTGGTGAACGCCCGGTTGGACTGGATTTTCACCGACCACACCGACATCAGGAGCCCGCCCGCCAGCGCGATCGACACGGCGGTGACCCACGTGGACAGCGCGTGCTGGCGGAGACTTTTGAGGACGATGTGAAACAGGTTCATGGGCGGTGACGCAGTGCGAAACTATCCGACGCACCGAATGCTGGCAATCTTCACGCGTGGGACAGATGAGCCAAAATACGGTAGCTCCCTCGCAGCGTAACCAATCCAGTCGGAACTACAGGACGCGTCGGTAGTCGCTGAGAGTCGGACGCAAGTTCGACAGATTGAATCCCCATCAGATTTGTGAACTCGATGCTCATCGCCGGATCACTCGGTTTGAGTGGTTCAACGGACAATCTGGATTCGGTAAAAGCGAAGACCCAGCGCCGATGAATCGGGATCATTGAGGAGCACCGGCGTTCTTGCTGCTTCGAACTGCCACAGGGATTCCCACTGGATCAGATTGCTCGATGCTTGGAAAGCATAGGTCAGCCCGGGATTCACCACTGCGTTCAACTGAACGGGAACCGCAGCCGCCGGGCTGGCCAACGTCAGTGTCACGGCCGCGGGGGTGTTCACTGTGATGGTAAACGCTGCGGTATTGGCGAGCGGCGGGACACCGTCATCCGTCACTTTGACTTCAATGGGATAGCTGGAACTGGCTTGATCGAAGGAAGGCTTCCAAGTCAGTTCCCCCGTGACGGCGTCGATCGCCGCGCCGGTTGGTGGCGTGGCGGCGAAGCCATAAGACACTCCATCTCCGGGCACATCGGAATCCGTGGCAAACAGGGTGATCGAGAGACTGGTGCCGGGATCAACCGTCGCGTCCGGGATCACGGCCAGCGTCGGCGCGGTGTTCACTTCGTCAACGGTGGCGGTGAAAGTATTGGTCGCACTAAGGGATGGCGCTCCATCGTCACGAACGATCACGGAGATCGGATAGGTGCCCGGCCCCTGGAATCCGGAAGCTGTCGTCGCAGTTAATGTTGGAGCCGGAGAATGCAGTTCGCTGTTCCAGGTGGCCCAGTTGTTGGCGACCCCGCTGGCGGCGTATTCCTGAATCGTCCAGAGGGTCATGTCATCCGTGGGATCGAGCGTGGAATACGTGTAGTCGCCCCAGCGATTGCGGGGAGGGTTGGCCCCATCCAGCTGGGTATACGAAGCCTCCCCCGCTTTGAGTAGTTCGACCACGCCCATGGTCCCGGTTGAATCATCGACGAGTCGTCCGGTGAAATACGCGCTGACAAATTCGTTGCTTTTGGAACCCGAAAATCCCATAGCGGCGTGCCCCTGGCCGTTCACCATGATGGCGGGAAAATAGTAAAACCGCGGGTTGCTGGCGGCGGAATCGTAGACCCTCCCGGACTGAACGCTTGTTGGCGTGCCGCTGGCAACATTGATCTCAAACCATTCGCAGCCAGTGCGATCGGGACCGGTCACCGTGCCGCTGGAATTCAGCCCACCATTCCGGCTGGTCCACAATCGATTGTTGCGAATGACCGACATCAGGAGGCGGACATCGCCGACGTTGACATCCGTCGTGCTGCCGGAGGCGGGTGCCAGGATCGGGCTGGCAATGGAGGACGAGTTGATCGACGCCGCTGAACCGTCCAGCGAAGGAACACCACCACTCCAGGTTAACTTGCGATAGTAGATATCCCCGTCATTCAGGAAACGGGAGCTGGCGACAAACCACGCCGGGTCGCCGGCGCCGATGCTGTCGAAGTTATGCGCCGGCTGCGGAGTGGAAAACATGTCCGTAATGCTGGGGAAAAACGTCACCGTGGCGGCGGTTCCAGAAAGCAACGAAGATTTTTGCATGGCCGCAATGGTGGCGGTGGAACTGCCGGTGGACGGGAAGATCCGGACTGCGAGGTACACCCCGTTGTCATCCACGCCCAATGTTTGGTAGTCCGAGAAGCTGGTGATCGGTCCGGTGTCCGGCACGCCGAATTCCCCCAACTACTTGTACCAGGCGCCGGTCGGATCGCTCGTCTGGCTGACGGCGAGAATCACGTGATTAAACGTCCGCTCAGGGTTCCCCCGTTCCAGTGCGGATGCGATCCACCGCCCGGTTGCGCGGTCGAACAGAACGCGTGGATCAAACGCGCCGTTCCGAGGATAGTTGATCGAATCAAATGTCGCCGTGAAAAAACTGTTCAAACTGACGTGGCTGACCCGCTCGCCGGTAGCCTTTTCAAAAATCGCGACCGAGCCGTTGATCACCACCATGAAATGCTCCGGACCCACCGCCCCCATGGTGTCCGGCGGGATGCTGCCGGTGCCGAGATCAGAGAACTGATTCTGAAGACTGATCCCGGCAAATCCACTGGTGAGCGTCTGCGGCGCGCCGGCCGTCGGTTCACCCCAAAGCCGGACGGGTTCGGCCTCCGCAGTGGTTTTCTGAAGCTTGGCCGGCAGAAATTCACCCGGCAAAAAAGGCACCTCTTCAAGCGCGGGAATGTCCGGCGTGTGCTCCGTCATCGAGTCCCGGGCGGCGGCATTCGCCATCGTATCATGGAAGGCCGGGGCGACCCGGGTGATCTGGCCTTCAGCGATTCCCACGGACAAAATGATCGCGAAACCGGCGAGCAACGCCGTGCCTCGGCGGACCATCCACCGGCTTTCGAGCCTGTTCCGCACCGGCGAAAAGGAAGTCATCAGCGTGTTCATGCAGGGCTGGCCGCTCAGCATTGCCGATCCGTTGTCTGACAATGACCGCCTGCGGCAATCGTTTTCGGCGAGGATCAGGCGACTATGCTGGCCTGTGGCCGGCTGTCGAGCGAATCGTGTGCCGCAGGCCCCAGAATTTTGGAGCTGAAACTCAAAGCACGTGAATTCTTCCTTGAATGCGTTTCGTCGAACCCGCCTGACATGACCGCATTCCGAAGAACATTGTTTCTTGGTTTTTCCGGTGGATTGCTCGCCGCCGTTTGCCTTCTGGCTTTGGCCGCCGTTCTCTTTATCGGGGGCGTGCCAGAATCTCCTCCCATGACAAGTGATCGGATGCTGTCCGCAGTTGCCCGGTTCGGGGAACAAAGAAGCGGTCGCCTCCGGAATACATTCTATTTTCCAACCAATGCAAACTTCGGCGATGAAATGGTCATTTACTGGCGGGAGGAAAATCTTCTGTTCAGCTTTCCAACCACTGTTACAGACGCCGCCGTCCAATCACCCTCGCTGGTGGTGAACCGCATTTGGATGCTTGACGAAACCTCGTTCCGGCTTCCGTTCGATCCCGAGGCGCAGACCTCCACCTATTTGGAGTCATGGCCCATGGCTCTAAAATGGATGCGTGAGGCCGTGGTCGATGGGAAGATGCTTGTGCTGGAACAACACCAAAATATTGCTCATAATCCGGTCGAACCATGAAAACCAACCGCCGCGCCTTTCTCAAACAAACCGCCACCTCCACGATTGTCGCGGCCTCCGCGATGCAGTTTCCCTTCATCGCCCGGGCGCAGTCGCCGAACTCAAAACTAAACATCGTTTCCATCGGCGTGAACGGGCGCGCTGCAGAGAATCTCAAGGGCGTGAGCACCGAGAACATCGTTGCGCTCGTTGATGTCGATTCCAACAGTCTCGAAGGGGCGTTGAAGTTGTACCCGGGCGCGCGGACATATCGCGACTTCCGCGTGATGCTGGAAAAAGAGGGCGACAAGATCGACGCCGTGGTGGTTGCCACGCCGGATCACACCCACGCTGCGGCGGCAGCGATGGCGTTGCGGCTGGGCAAACCGGTGTACTGTGAAAAGCCACTAACGCACACCGTCCATGAAGCGCGCGTGCTCCAACAACTCGCCCGTGAAAACAAATGCGTCACGCAGATGGGCACCCAAATTCACGCGGGCAACAATTATCGTCGAGTCGTCGAACTGATCCAGAGCGGCGCGATCGGCGAAGTCAGTCAAGTCCACGTGTGGGCGAACGTCGGCAGCAGCTATTCCGGCGGACGATTCAAGGGGGCACCTGTTCCCGCGACACTTGATTGGGATCTCTGGCAGGGCCCCGCGTTTGAGCGGCCTTATAGCGAGGGGATTCAACCGTTCACGTGGCGGCAATTTTGGGATTACGGCAACGGCCGACTCGGCGATTTCGGCTGCCACTACATCGACCTTGTTCATTGGGCGCTCGATTTGAAACACCCGTTGACCGTCGAAGCGAAGGGTCCGAACATTGATCCATTCAGCACGCCAGAATGGTTAACCGTCGATTACCACTACCCGGCACGAAAGGGGAAACCACCGGTGCATCTCACCTGGCACGGCACGGGTAAGCCAGATCAACTGGACGGACTGATCGCCGGGATGAAAGATTCCGATGGCAAGCAACTCAAGTGGGGCAGCGGCCAGCTCTTCATCGGGTCGAAAGGAATGATCATCGCAGACTACGGCCGGCACCTGTTGCTGCCGGTCGATCAATACAAGGATTTCAAACGTCCAGATCAATTCATCCCAAACTCGATCGGACATCACGCCGAGTGGATCAATGCGATCAAGAACGGCGGAACGACGACCTGCAACTTCGATTACTCCGGTCCGCTGACGGAAACCGTTTTGCTCGGCATTGTGGCGTTCAAGAGCGGAGAAAAACTGAATTACGACGCAAAAAACGGCACGGTGAAAAACGCTTCACGCGCCACCGCGATGTTGCACAAGGAATATCGCGACGGCTGGAAGCTGTGAACCCCACTCCGCTCTCCTGACTTCCATCTCCAACCCGACCATGAACCAAACTGCTCTCGCGATTTTTGCGCATCCCGACGACATCGAGTTCGTTGCCGCCGGCACGTTGCTGCTGCTCCAGAAAGCCGGATGGAACATTCATTACCTGAACCTTTCGTCCGGCAATCTCGGGAGCGCCACGATGGCCGCTCGAGAAACCCGTTCAATTCGCGCAATTGAAGCGAACAATGCCGCTGAAATTCTCGGCGCCACCTGGCATCCGCCGATCTGCGACGATCTGGAGATTGTCTATGACATCGGGCTGCTTCGCCAGCTCGCCGCGACCGTGCGCGAAGTAGATCCACAAATCCTGATGACGCACTCACCGGCGGATTACATGGAGGATCACACGGCGACGTGCCGGCTGGCTTTGACGGCGGCGTTTGCACGCGGCATGCCCAATTTTTCCACCGAACCCCATGTGAAACATGTGGACTCCGCTGTCACGGTTTATCATGCGCAGCCACACATGAACCGCGATCCGCTGGGTGAGGTGGTGCGTCCGGGGCTGTTCGTCGACATCAGTTCTGTCATGGAAACCAAACGCGCTGCCTTGTCCGCACACGAAAGTCAACGCAGCTGGCTTGATGCGTCGCAGGGGATGGATTCGTACGTGAAAACCATGGAGGATCTGTGCCGCAAAGTGGGCGAAATGAGCGGGCAGTTTGAGTTCGCTGAAGGCTGGCGTAAGCACCTGCATGCCGGGTTTTGCCAATCCGACGCCGACCCGCTCACCGACGCGTTGAGGGACAAGATCCTTGTAAAGCATCCGTGAACAGACAGGAGAGGCTGCAGTCCACCATGGAATTTCAAACGGCAAAGCAGTTGTCGTGTTCTTTCAGTGGTCCGGTTGCGGTTCGAGAAGAATGCTGCGGTCAAACGGCACGGGCAGTTTTTCCCAATCTTCCAGCGGCGATACGGTGAATCGGTTTGCATCCACCATTTTGTAGCGCCCCACCAGTTCGCCCACGGCGACGAGAATCTCAGCGGTCTCGCGACGATAACGGGGCAGTGCCCACAGCAGCACCCGATGGTCGCCTCCGACCGTTGCCACGTGGGTGCCCGCCGGATTGAACACCGCCCGGGCATTCAGCGACGGAGCGTGATGCATTGACTCGGTCAGCGGAAGACCGGTCGCCGGATCCCAGACCCGCGCCGTGCCCTCCTGTGTCATCGTCACCAGCCACCGGCTGTCCGGACTAACCTCCACCCAGGTGACCACCGTGTCGTGCGGGATCGACAAAGGTGTCTGTTCCCGATCGCGGAGGGACGTCAGCTGGACCGTGGCCTCGCGCGAGGCGCTGGCGAGCCGGTCGCCGTCCGGACTGAAGGCCACGTGTACCACTTCGTTCTGGTGTCGCAACGGTTCCCCGATCTTGCGGCCGGTCGCGACACCCCACAGCACGACACCCTCACCCCGTCCACCGGCCGCCAGCAGACGGCCGTCCGGGCTGAAATTCGCGTCCGCAACCCAGTCGGTCATTGCCAGCGGAGCACCGCAGGGTTCACCGGTTTGCGCGTCCCAAAGCCGCATCGAATTCCCCTCGCCATAGGTGACCAGCTGGCGACCGTCCGGACTGAAGCGCGCGATCATCCGCAGTGAATACAGCACGGTAGATGGGGCTGGGATGAACGATCGTCTGACCGAAGCGCGTGCCCTCGTCCGCGTTCCATATCTGCGGAACGCCGTCGCGACCGAACGCCACCAACAGTTCGCCGGAGTGGCTGAATTCAAGGTAGAGCACTTCGTTTGATTGCGCCTGCCAGGTCTGGCGCAGGGAACCGTCGGCAGTGTTCCACAACGTCACCTGGCCGCTCTCCGTTCCGGTCGCCAGCAGGTCGCCGCGTGGGGAGAACACGGAACGCGTCACCGGCGACCGGTGGATGAACTGACGTTCCATTTCGAGCGCGGGCGAGACATCCCACCAGACGGTTCCCGTGTAGGTCCTGGTCGCCAACCGGTGGTTGTCCGGAGAATACGCCACCTGCAACGGTGAAGTAATATGAACCAGCGGTTCACCAACGGGGGTCCACGCATCCACCGCCCAACATCGGGCCTGATGATCGTAGCCAAGGGTCACGAGTTCGCCGCCGTCGGGGCTGAACCGCACGACCGTTACGTGGCTTCCATGGGACAACCTCGCTTTTAATTCGCCGGTCCTGGCATCCCAAACCATGGCTCCCTGGCTGCGCGACCAACCGGCGCCAGCCAGCCAGCGACCATCCGGGCTGAATTCGAGATCAGTGGGGGTGACAGGCATGGGCATCCGCAACACCGCCTCGCGAGGTCCGTCCACGTCCCAGATCAGCGCCTCGCCTGCCGCGGTCGCCACCGCGAGATGCCGTCCATCACGGGAATACTCCAGCACCATGACACTTTGGTCCGCCGACGATTCAATCCGTTTCGTCGGATCCAAAGAACCGTCAATCTGGATCAACCGCCCTGAGTCGGTGCCAACCGCAAGCCGGGTTCCGTTCGGATGAACCTCCAGCGCGGTGATAGTTTCACCCTCCAGCTCGGGCACTTTGTTCGCAATCCAAACGCCGGGTTCATCTACCGCCCGCCACCAGCGCACGGCGTTCCGTTGGTCGACCGTGACCACCGCACGCGCGTCCGGACCCAACGTCAGCATCTTGACGGGCGACTCATGCACCAGTTCAGCCAAAGGTTGTTCCGGTTGATTCGGTGACCGGATCATCACCCGGCCGTCGGAGTGCGTGGTCACCAGCAGGGCGGCGGTGGGATGCAACGACGCGGACGTGAGCACTTCTCTGTCAGAACACAATCGTGCGTCCGACGTTTCGCCGGTGGCGATCTCCAGCCGACGAAACCAGCCTTTGCGCGAAATGGTTGAGGAGTAACGGCCGTCCTCCGAGAAACCCAACGCCAACACTTCGGCGCCACCGATCCACGGTCGAACCATCGGCACCGCCAGCGAACGCCGGCTCACCGCGGAGAGCAGCCGGTTTCCGACGACGTCATTGGCTGGATTCTCGCGGAGCAAATACGCGAGCACGGCGAGGCCTTTGCCAGTTTCGCCCGCCGCGAGAAAGTTCTCAGCCTTCTCATGCTGGAGCCGTTGAACGAGCGCCAGCTTGGCTTCGCCATCAATTTGAAAGCGCCGCGCCACGATGGTCAACCCCGCCGCCAGAACGATCAGTGACACCAGCGAAACCTCGATCAATGCGGCCCACGCCGGCCGCCTCCGGCACCAGCGCCATGCCTAGCTCAACGGTGAAATGGGGCGCGCGCTGACTTGTTCACCACGCCGCCAGCGTCGCAGGTCATCCGCCAGCGCTGGTGCGGACGGATACCGGTCCGCCGGCCTTTTTTCCAACGCCTTGAGACAGATCGATTCGAGATCGCGTGGCAGCTTGGATACGCGTTGTCGGGGAGCGACGGGCGGTTCCCCCGCTTGATCTAGCAGGATGTTCGAAGGTTTCAGGTAGCGATGCAGAATGCCGCGGTCGTGCGGAGCCCTGATCAAAGCTCCATCGGAGCGAAACCAAAAGCGTGACGTCCCTCGAGGGACTTTAAAATGGGCTCAGCAGGAGCTTCGCCCTACCATTCACTGCCGCCCCAGCACGTCGATCAGGTGCCGCAATTCCAGATCAATTTCCGCCTCGTCAGCCACGGTGCGGGCGACCTCTTCACGCATCCGTTCGGCGTAACGCCGTTTCATGCGATGCACCTCGGTCTTCACCGCGCCGCCGCCGGGCAGTTACCCGAACTCGATTGCGGTGGGTTTCCAGCCCGGTGCCAACGTGACGGTGCACTATCGCGTGAACCTGGGAACGTGGCAGCAGGGAACGGGACCGGTCTGGATCGCGCAGAACGCCGCCGTGGAATTCTACGGCGAACATGTCGGCGGGTCGCTGAGTCCGATCCAATCCGCCGCCTACATCGTTGATCAAGCGCCGGATGCGGACGGTGATGGCGACGGCGTTCCCGACGCGATCGAAGAGCTGGTCGGCACGAACCTGACCAAGGCCGATACCGACGGCGCCGGCGACAGTGACTTCGCTGAACTTCTCGATGGCAGCGATCCAAACGATCCCGCCAGCCGGGCCGGGCCACACGTGCGAGTTTTCGATAGCATTGCTGCGTCGTTTGTGTGGGATGACGACGCGTCCGCCGTAATCTCTACCGACGACCAGGAAATGTTCATTTCTGATCCGGCGAAACCGGGCCAGGCATCGGCCAAGGTAAGCAAGGTGCCCGGGATGCACAGAGTCGGCGACATCACGCTGAAGCGCGGTGTGATCGGACAGCGGGCGTGGTTCCCCGCCGGCTACGCAGTGGAGCGGAGCGGCGCTTTCGGACCGGCAATGACCTCACTCGTCGGCGTCGAGTTCCCACCCGTCCCGAACATTCAAATTGATTTGAACGCCGCCGACCCGGTTGCCGATTGGCGCGCCGCCGCAGAGCTGGCTCTGGACGACTTCCATGCGGTGCCGTTAGAATTCACCGTGGGGCCGTCGAGCGCACTCGGCGCATTGATCATCGAATACTGGTACGGTACGCAGCTGCTGCAACTCGGACGCATCGCCTCGCTGGCGGAGCGCCCGCGTCTGGCAGATTCACCGAACTCACCACAAGCCGGCTTCATGAACGCCGCCGACATCACCGCGATCCAGGAACCCGCGACGCTGTTGCAACCCGGGCATGAACTGGCCCAAGTCTGGCAGCAGCTCAACACAGCGCTGCAACAGGAGCCCTCCTTCGCGCCGCTGCGACAGACGGCCGAGGCCGCCTTCGCCCAGGCGATGCGGGCAACCCGGAACGGCGCGCCGTTGGATTCGCCCGTTCACGCACTCCGGAATTTCATCAGCGGTGAGCCGGTGCCGGCGGGTTACCTGTTTCCGATCGTTCAGGCGACGGCGATCAACTTGCGCGGCCAGTTGCTGGCGCTGGTCGATCCGCGTCCGCAGGTGGAACTCACCGGTACGTTCGTTCCCAAACCGGGCGGCGCGGAACTGCTGGTCGCGGGTGACGGTTACGATCTGTTGATTATGGGCGGTGAGGGCTGGCACCCGACCGGTCACGAGATCATCGTGCCGGGGTCCATACTAATGGTCCGAGGATTTCCCACGACTGGAACGCCCGCTCCCGGTCTCGCCGGTGCGATCGCAGTGCTGGCGGTCGCGGTTCTGGAAGTGCCCGAGGCTGGCTACGCCGATCTCGATGGCAACGGGCTGCCCGATGCGTGGGAACAGTTTTTCCTCGGCAGTGTCGGCTCACCGCTCGGCGGCGACACCGCCGGCGACGGCTTCCTCGATCCCGAAGAACTCGGAGCGGGAACTGATCCCACGAATCCGCTCTTGATACCGACCGGTTTCCCTGCCACACCGCGCGAGATGCGGGTCGAGTTCACTCCCGGCGTCGGTCCCTCGATCATGTGGGACGGCTCGACCACGGTGGACTACGAAGTGTGGATGGCCGCCGGATTCTTCCCGGTCACCGAATGGAATCCGCTTGCAGCCCCGGTTTTGTCGAGCGGCCCGCAACGTCACGTCGCGCCCATCGACGCCAGCCAGGCCCAACAGTTTTACAGAGTCCAAATCAAATTCCCGTGGCTGGAGTGACGACGCGACAACAAAGCGGATTCGGCATAGAGTCCTCTTCGACAATGTCGATGCCTTCCTTCTCGCGATCCCGTCCGACGACGTCCATGTCGGGTCTGGATGACGGGGACAATTGCCGGCCAGTTCGCGTATGAAATTTTCGAAGCCGGGGGCAAGAGGTTCACGAGACGGTGGCAGCAACGTGTTTCCGGAATTCGGCTTTGCTGCAACCGTTGCGTTCAGGACATCGCCAAAGGCGCAGCGAGGGCAAGACGCCACCACCACATTGATACCGGCGCCGCCGGGGTAAGTGGGTCCCGCTTCCGTCCAGATGCCGAGGCCGGTGTGTTCGTCGGGAGTCAGGTTGGCGGCGTAGCTGATTCCCCACGGGCCGGTCCACGGGGTCATTCCGGCGGTCGCGGCGAACCACGTTCGCGCCGGCGTTGAACTCGCGATCAAGGAGAGCCCCAATCTCAACCTGTGCGACGTGATGATACCGGAGCTTAACGGTTACAGCGTACTCAAGGAACTCCGCGAGAACGCCGCCACCGAAGCGACGCCCTTCGTCTTCCTCCCCTCCAAAGGCGAGAAGCCCGACATCCGCGCCGGCATGAGTTTGGTTGCTGTTCTGCTCACCGCAGACGCTTGAGTTTGAACTTCTTGATGCGCGACATGAGAGTCGTCGGGCGCATTTCCAATAGTTCCGCCGCGCCACCGTCTCCATAGACTTTCCAGTTCGTTTGCAAGAGTGCCCGTAGAATATTCTCCTTCTCCCGATTTCGCATCGTTGAGCTCGTATGCACGTCTGACGATTCGAAGTCTTTCTGGATAGCACTCTCTTCGCTCTTCTGGTCACCCGCGAGTATCGAATCAAATCGAACGAGCGACGACCGGCTTGTGATGACCGCGCGTTCCACGATGTTTTGAAGCTCACGAACATTGCCGGGCCAGTCGTAGTCATTCAACTGGGCCAAAGCGGCTGAAGAAACACGAAGCCCTGGACGATTGAACTTCCGACCGGCCTGAACCAAAAAGTGTTGCGCGAGCGGCGCGATATCCACCGGTCGTTTTCGCAACGGCGGAACGACCATCGGAAACACGTTCAAGCGATAAAACAAATCCTGACGGAACCGGCCGGCAGCGGCTTCCTTTTCCAGGTCACGGTTGGTGGCGGCGATAATGCGGACGTTGACCTTGCGAGTTTTTTCCTCCCCAACGCGCTCGTAAGTTCCTTCCTGCAAAACTCGAAGCAGTTTGCTCTGGAGTTCGAGTGGGATCTCTCCGACTTCGTCCAGAAACATGGTTCCCCCGTTGGCCGCGGCAAATCGTCCGTCACGGTCTTTCACCGCCCCGGTAAAGGCCCCTCTCACGTGACCAAAGAATTCACTTTCATAAAGTTCCTTGGGAATGGACGCGCAATTGACGCGCACGAGTGGTTGATTTTTTCGGCTGCCGCGAGAGTGGATTGCTCGCGCGACGAGTTCTTTGCCCGTTCCGGATTCACCGAGGATCAGGACACTCGCGTCGGTGGGTGCCACGACTTCAATCTGTTGGATGATGGCCCGAAGTTGATCGCTCTTCCCGACCATCTCGCCGTATTGATGGGTTTCCTGAATCTCCTCTTTCAAGGTTTGGTTCTCGCGTTCCAACTGTTCCGTCAATCGTTGGATTTCATCAAACGCGCGCGCGTTGGCGATCGCCGCTGCGAGATGATCCGCTACCGCACAAATCCAGAACTTCGTTTCATCCTGGATCTCGTTTCGGAGGAACACTGCCAGCACTCCCAGGCCCTCACCTTTGTAATGAATCGGCTGACCGATGAAGCCTGTAACCTTCTCTTTGTCCACCCATTCCGGGCGCGCGATCCATTGATCGTTTTCCCTTACCCGTTTGAGAACCAGCTCCTCACCGGTGGCCCCGATCATCCCGACTTTTCGGATGCCCAACGGAAAACGCCGAAAGGAGCCGTTGATATCCTGCCACCGTACATTCGGGTTCGCCTGGGAACGACCGTCACTCGCCACGAGGTGAAGGCAATGTGTGCGATCCGGGCATTCTTCCCGTAGCGCGCAGTCCCGACAGATATCTCCCGGATACTTCAGCCAAATCCGAACAAGCGCAGCATCCGGCCGAGTCGCCAAACGCGCGACGATTCGCTCCAACAACCCCTCAAGGGTTTGTTCCAGCGCAATATCCAACAACAGACTTCGAAAAGCGCCCGTCTCGTCTGCCCATGTCTCATTCACGCACTCACCAGAAACGAATTGTCGTTTATCTACGACTATATTTCGTGTTTAACGATTTATCGTTTCCTCATCATATTGCACACCTCCAAAGCAATTCTTTGTATATGAACATGTTATGACATTTTTGTTCAATGGCATACGTAATGATAAGTGGTTGTTAGCTAGTGAATAAATATAGAGAACCAACACAACGAATGAAAAACCAAACTTATCTCAGTGCCCTATCCGCAGTCACTCTCTCCGCTTTCTGCCTGCTGAGCGGCTTCGAGCTCGCCGCGCAATTGCCCGATCCTGGAATGGTGGCCAATCCAAATAATACGGCGGTACTGATCACGGACCCGCAAAACGACTTTCTCCGCCCTGACGGCGTCGCCTGGGGTGTCGTAGGCGAGAGCGTTCGGGAGAACAACACGGTGGAGAACATCGATCGGCTGATGAGCGCCGCGAAGGAGAACGGATATCCACTCTTCATCTCACCGCATTACTACTATCCAACCGACAAAGGTTGGAAATTCGAAGGCGCCCTCGAAATGCTCATGCACCAGATCGGGATGTTCGATCGCGAAGGGGCATTGACCCCCGAAGGATTCGAGGGCTCGGGAGCCGATTGGTTGACCCGCTACAAAAAGCATATCGAAGACGGCGCCACGATCATCACGAGCCCACACAAAGTCTACGGGCCGGAATCGAACGATCTGGTCTTGCAACTACGCAAACGCGGCATTGATCGCATTATTCTGGGCGGCATGTCGGCCAACCTCTGCACTGAATCGCATCTGCGTGAACTGTTGGAGCAAGGGTTCGAAGTCGCGGTTGTCAAAGACGCCACCGCCGCCGCGAAAGTAAAGGAAGGCGACGGTTACCAAGCCGCCGTAGTGAATTTTCGGTTTCTAGCGAACGCGGTTTGGACCACGGACGAAACCGTTCAACGGATGAAAAAAGACAAGCCGACCGAACACGCCTCAAGCCGTTAATAAATTCTTCGCCCCTCGAGTTACCAATAAAAAACAAATGAAAGGAACAGACATGATTATCACGAAATTCAAACCTCTCTTAGCCATCGCGATCGGCACATTGTTGCTATCATCTTCAAGCGCGACGGTTCACGCAAAGAACGACTCCGGCGCTTCCGCCAAAACGGTCTTTCATCGAACGATCGAGATCGATGGCCTTGATATTTTCTATCGAGAAGCCGGGAGCCGGGACAACCCGACAGTACTGCTCCTGCACGGTTTTCCGACATCGTCCCACATGTTTCGAAATCTAATCCCGGCGTTGGCGGATTCGTATCATGTGATCGCGCCGGACTACCCTGGTTACGGACAGAGTTCAATGCCCTCCGTCGACGAGTTTGATTATTCGTTCGACCGGTTCGCGGCGCTCGTCGAGACCTTCACTGAAAAACTCGAACTCACGCGTTACAGCCTTTATCTCATGGATTATGGAGCCCCAGTTGGTTTTCGTCTGGCGGCCAAACATCCGGAACGCGTGGATTCCCTGATCATTCAGAATGGCAACGCCTATGAGGAAGGTCTCCGTGAGTTTTGGAAGCCGCTAAAAGCTTATTGGGCAAACCGGACACAAAAGAATGCTGAAGCACTCGTCGGCCTTCTTACATTGGATGCTACGAAGTGGCAGTACACTCACGGCACCCGGCAGCCGGAAACCATCAGTCCGGACAATTGGGCAGTCGATCAACCCCTTCTCGATCGCGAGGGTAATCAGGCGATTCAACTGCAGATGTTTTTTGACTACGGCAGCAATCCTCCACTTTACCCCGAGTGGCAGAAGTACCTTCGCGTTCATCAACCGCCCACACTCATCGTCTGGGGGAAGAACGATCACATCTTCCCTGCCGATGGCGCTCATCCTTACAAGCAGCACCTGAATAATCTGGAGTTCCATCTTCTGGAGACCGGTCACTTCGCTTTGGAAGAAGACGGTGAACGTATCGCCGAGCTCATGTGTGCGTTCCTCAGTCGCAACGTTTCAGAATAGATCCAACAACAAGCGCCGGGGGCCTCCCACCCCGGCGCCTTACCAATAAATAACTTACAAAAAATTTCCATGACCGATACCTGCCCCACACCTGAAAGCCGCCCGCCATTGCCCCCATTCACTTTGGAAACGGCACTGGCAAAAGTTCAGGCCGCCGAAGACGCCTGGAACACCCGCAATCCCGAACGCGTTTCGCTGGCTTACACACCGGATTCAACCTGGCGAAACCGCAATGTGTTCATCGAAGGACGAGACGCCATTCGTACGTTCCTCACGCATAAGTGGAAAAAGGAACAGGAGTATCGGTTGAAGAAAACACTCTGGAGCTTTACGGACAATCGCATCTCGGTCGCGTTCTTCTACGAATGGCATGACGAGTCGGGACAGTGGTTTCGCTCCTACGGCAACGAACAATGGGAGTTTGCCGAGACCGGTTTAATGCGGCGACGCGAAGCCAGTATTAACGACGTCCTCATCAACGAATCAGCTCGGGAACTCCGTTGAGTCCATCGACTTTTTGAACGTCAACCACACACAAATCATCATGGGACAGAACTTTTCAACTCTCACTTTTACGGACAGCGTGAAGGCCGCTCAAACTCGATACGGTGCCAGAGAGAACTGGGACGGTGAAGAGAATGAGCCGGATCGTTTCTACCTCACCCAACGCGAGATCCCGTTCATCCAATCGACGGATGGATTCTACATGGCAACGGTCGGCGAGAACGGCTGGCCGTACATGCAATTCCGTGGCGGTCCGAACGGGTTCCTAAAAATTCTCGATCCACGAACGCTCGGGTACGCGGATTTTCGAGGGAACAAACAGTACATCAGCACCGGCAATATTGCTTCGCAGAAGAAGGCCATGTTGTTCCTGATGGATTACCCAAACCGACAGCGCCTAAAAATCTGGACCATGGCCACGATCACGGATGTTGCGGACGACCCTGCGCTGGCGAAGAAACTGGTGATGCCAGACTACCGCGGCAAGGTGGAGCGGCTGGTGGTGCTGACCATCCAAGCTTACGATTGGAACTGCCCTCAGCACATCACCCCTCGCTACACTGAGAAAGCGATCATCGAGAAATTCGGAAACGGGAACTCACTGCCCTCGTGAATCATTTTTATGTTGGTCGCCTCCCCAAACTTCCGTCTCGGGATAAAACGCCTGCCACGCGAACCAGTAGGAGCGAACACTGGGGATGGGCTCTTTTGTTTCTCGATCAATCACCACCGCGTATTGTTGTTGATCGTCGGAGGTCACCTGGATGTTTATCTTCCCCACTAGGTCATCGAACTGTTTCGCCACCGTGAGTAATTCGATCGGATACGCTTTCGCATTTCCATCGATCTCGATCCCTACGACCCATGCTTTGCGTGCAAGTTCTTCACGATTGAAATTCACTGGAAACGAATTGCGCGGACTGTTCTTGTACGACGCGTAGGCTTCGCTGTCGTAATTCCTTTTGTGCCCCGTTTCAAGTGAGAGCACTTGGCCTTTGGGAAACTTCTCCCGAGCGGCAGCCCACGTCATTTGCTTGGACTCCAGCCACGGAAGTTTTTTGCCAACGTACTTTCCCGAAACACACTTCCGACCCACCTGCGTCCACAGCGATTCGGTCTGCCGATCCCGAATTCAGGCTACTTGGACTCCACCGGAGCCAGGATCTCCAGGACGTATCTGCGTGTGATGCCGAAGTTGAACGACTGCCCGGATTGAAACGGTTCGCGCAGTTCGAAGTTCTCAAAGGCGATGCCGCCGGGGATTGGTTGCTTGCCCATCCAATAGGTGAACCGCGCGTTCACGACCGCCGTCAGTTCAGGGCGAATCTCGGCGCTCGGCTTCCGCCAGTATTGCGTGACCTTCGTTCCTTTGTAATCCCAGAAGGACGGTCGGCCAAAAGGTCGAGCGGAGGCGGGGTCGCTCTCGTCATTCGTGATGGCCACGAAGACATCGCCGTTGGGCGCGCGGGGAAGACGGTCGAGATTGAAGATCCTGTGATCGGCGAAATGATTGTCGCGATAGTCCGGATAAAGCTGAAGACTCGAAACCGGACCGTCTGCGAGAAACAACAATCGTGTGCGCGACTTGTTGCCCATCGTGGCGGTGAGGATGCAGGTCTCAAAGGGTGCGCTGCCGGGTTCGGCGGTCACGGTCAACTTCAGTTCATCCGGGGCATCGCTTCGTTGCGAGAGCTTCAGTCGAACGTGAGCGCCGTTGTTGAACTTCTCGACGAACACGATGATCGATAGTTCTTCGACCCCCGGCGCGATGCTGGTGATGGTTCCTGCGTCGAGATGCGGAGATTCAATTGCTGGTTGCGAAATGTCACCGGTCCAAAACAGTTTGCCGTTCTTCTGGTCGAAGGAGCTTTTCTCCAGTTCACTGAATCCCTTCTTCCCGGCCACGATTGGTTCGACCGCGATAAAGTTGATCAGATCGTATCCACCGTCCGGCAACGTCGGGTAGCCGAGGCGGATCAGCCCGCGCGGTCCGCCATCGCCACCGGTGAACCCACCGGGATGAAGCGCAAATTTCAGCCCTCCCTCGATTCCCCAGATTGATGAGTTGGTCGTCTGACCAGCTCTTACCCAGTCACCGGCAAAGGAAGTGTCGGGGGCTTCCGTAACGAGCAGCATCAGAAAGATAAACATCGGGCGGCGCATTCGCGAAGAATACTGCCCGACGCCCGGCAGGCAATTACAGTCTCGCGCGGTCGCTAATCCGGGGAACCCAGACGGGGCCCGGGGCATATCATCTCAGCCAACAATGCAGTAGAAAACCACGAATGGACACGAATCCAGGGAAGCCCCGGCAATCTTTTGGATAGTCGGCGAAAGGCCCCATCGGGTGGACAGGATGGGGTTTCCCACCAGCAGCCGGTGATCCCGTGCCCATTCGTGGTTCAATCAAATGGTTCCGGCTCAGTTTATCGGAGGTTTTCTTCAGCATAAGAGACTGGTTTTGAACAAGGCTGGCGTTCTTCCAAAGATTTTTTGTAACGTCGGACCAAGCTTATCTCAGGAACCGGCATGACAAAGAACAGCGATTCAAAAGCCGTCTGTCCCAAGTGCGGTGACTCGATCTCCACCGATGCGCCGCAGGGATTGTGTCCGAAATGCGTGATGTCCGTGGTGGCGACCGAGTCGGACGGCGGCCTGCCACTGGTCGGCACCGGGGATGTTCCGACCCTGGAACGGGTGGGCCAGGCGTTTCCCAATTTGGAGGTGATTGAACTGATCGGGCGCGGCGGGATGGGGCTTGTCTTCAAGGCGCGGCAACCGAATCTCGACCGGTTTGTCGCGTTGAAACTCCTGACGGACAAGCTGGCGAAGGACCCCCGATTCGCCGAGCGGTTTAATCGGGAAGGGAAAGTCTTGGCGAGGCTGAACCATCCCAACATTGTCAATGTTTATGATTTTGGCCGCACGGATGATTTCTACTTCCTGATGATGGAATACGTGGAGGGCGTGAATCTGCGGCAAGCCATGCGTGCCGGGAGGTTCTCGCCGACGGAAGCGCTGACGGTGGTGCCCAGCATCTGTGAGGCGCTGCAGTATGCCCACGATCAGGGCATTCTTCATCGCGACATCAAGCCCGAGAACATCCTGCTCGACACGAAGGGAAACGTGAAGATCGCCGACTTCGGCATCGCCAAGCTGGTCGGTGACGACAACCTGGGGAACGTCACGTTGACCAACACCGGTTCCGCTCTCGGCACGCCGCATTACATGGCGCCGGAGCAGTTGGAGAATCCTTCCGAGGTTGATCATCGCGCGGACATCTATTCCCTCGGTGTGGTCCTCTATGAAATGTTGACCGGCGAATTGCCGATCAGCCGTTTCGATGCGCCTTCAGCCAAAACGCCTGTTGGTAAAGGTGTCGATGACGTCGTCTTTCGCGCCCTGGAAAAGAACCGTGAGAAGCGACAACACAGCGCGAACGAATTCAAGACGCAGGTGCAGACGGCGGGTGCGGGGGAGGTGCCGCCGAAACCAGCTTCACGCCAGGAATCCGAATCGAAAGTATGCGATGTAGCCGCTGTCGGCACCTTGCTCGTGGGATTGAGTTTGGTAAACATTGTTGTCGGAATGTTCATTCACTTTCTGATGAAAGTTCCGGTGGGCTCAGCGAGTTTCTTTTTCCCGGTTGTCGTGCCGTTTCTGGCGATGTCCATCATGGGAACGGTTCTTGGTTGGGTTGGGTTGGTGAAGATCAAGCGGTCTGGTGGTGAACTTTATGGCACCCCCATCGCCTTGTTCGCCGCATTGACCTATCCAATCGCGTTGCCCGCATTGGTGATCGTTGCGCTTCCCATGGTCATCAAATTTCAAGCGGGTGCGGGTCCGGGTTGGATTGCCCGAATGACTATTTTTGCTCTCATCGCCGGTTTATTGTCAGCGTTGATCTGGAGTGCGGTTGCGATTTGCCGATGGGCCTACAATCGTCCGCGTGGCGAACATTGGAACTCGCGCGGTTGGGCTATCACGTCGGGTGCGATTTTCGTTCCCCTTCTCCTGATTGCGCTCGGCAACACTGGCGGACCGAAAATTAATTCCATGAATTCCGGCCGATCGTCCGATCCAATTGTTTCTCGAATCAGCACCGCTGAACAATTGCCGCATGGCATCGTTCAGTTGGTGGCTTTGTCGACACATCCTTCAGATGGCATCTGGTGGAAACCGGAGGGCTCACCGTGGACGGAAGCACCGTTTACCAACCCCGGCCATAACGCCGACTCAAGGGCTGAACATCGCGCTGTGGAGATGGTGTTTAGGACACCGGGCGTGGACGATCCGTATCCGGCTTACAAATTTAGGCTGGAAGGATCAAGGGGGTCTTCAGGGGGTAGCCCCGTGATCCAAAACGGAGAACCGGTAGACAATAGTTATTTCACTGCGGCGCTGTTCCCGAAAGACATGACTGAGACGACGGTGGCTGTCGGCGTGGCCTTCGGTCATTGGGAGACGCTCGCCGATGAGCCGTCCGGATCGCAAGCCAGTCTTTCAATGGTTCGTCGTGGTGTTCCGGTTAGCATCAACTTTGTCAGCGTTGAAGAGAACGCAAAAAGGGATACCGTGTTGGTTGTGGCGCACGATATTAAAGACGCGCAGTTGCAGCTGGTTGCAGTTGATGCCGAAGGCAAAGAAACCCGCGAAGTTGAGCGGACCACCTCTGGTAGCCAAGCAACGGCGACGTTCGCAGGGCTGTCGCTGGAGAATATTCGTCGCTTTCGTTTGAAGGTTCGTTCGTTTCGTTGGGCAGTTTTCGAGAATGTGCAACTTGAGCCACGCGTCCTCACTGGCGACTATCCAGGTGCTGTTCGGCCCGGGGTCGTCGTCGACTTCAGCAAGGTCACACTGCGGAGCGTAGATGGGGTGGCCCGTTTGGAGCTTCATTACACCACGTATCCAACAAGCACCAAATCTGAGAGCTCGACCCGGCTCGAATGGAAAACGGATGGTCGCTTTCGAGATGCTCCGGTGAGTGTGTTGGAGAGTTCATCGATTATCGCAGGCGCCCGCTCCGGACAAACGAATGTGTACCGGAACATCGTCGCGCTGGAATTGCCAAAGGACATCGACAGCAGGGACGTTGGTATTGCCTTGACGCACGCACGCGACCGGTGGGAGGGAAATCATTTGATCGTTCACGCTGGTGACGAGTATCCCATTCTGACCGTGAAGCAGTTGCCGGAGAATGAAGTGTCGCTCTCGCTCACGATGCGACCCATGGAGTAGCAACGACCGCCGCCTGATCAATGACCTCGGTTGAAAACAGTTCTCCGTTTGCGCCCACCCGCTGGACGCTGATCCTGCGTGCTCAGGGAACCTCCCCGGAGGCCCGCGCGGCACTTAGCGAATTGTGTAAAACCTATTACCAGCCGGTCTTTCGTTTCCTGCGCCGGGAAGGCCGCGAAGAGGATGCCGCCAGGGAACTGACCTAGGCCTTTTTCGCGAAGGTGCTGGAGCGTGGAGGGCTCGGCACTGCGGACCCGGAGAGAGGGCGTTTTCGATCCTATCTGCTCGGAGCGGTGAAACATTTTCTGGCGGACATCCGAAAGCACGAACACCGGCAGAAACGTGGAAGCGGGATCGAACCCGGTTCTCTCGACGCCGCGACCGAAGACGGTGCGCCGGAGATCCAGGTGGCCGACCCGATCGATCGTTCGCCGGACTCGTGGTTCGATCGGCAATGGGCAATGACCGTGATGGAACAGGCTCTGATCACCGTGCAGAATGAGTTCGAGACGGCGGGCAAATCGGAACAATTTGAGAAACTGAAACCCTGGCTCGTGGGGGACACCTCCCGGCTCTCCCAGGTTGAGGTTGCCCGGCAACTCGGCTGGAGCGAAAGCGCGGTCAAAGTGGGGGTTCATCGCCTGCGCAAACGTTTCCGGGAGGTTGTGCGCGACGAGATCAGACAGACCGTGGCCGAAGGAATCGATGTCGACGGCGAGCTACGTTACCTGGTGGAGGTGCTGGCCCGAAACATGGATTCGGATCACTGATTCCCACCGAGAATTCCGCCCGCCAAAGCGCCGCCATCCGGCGCTATCCGGCGTTGTTGATGCTTTTAACGGCGAGGTCGTTCATTGACAACGTTCCCCTCCAAGACGAACAACTACAGTCCGGCAGTCCGGCCTTCGTGACAACGCGATGGCCGGTCGTTTTGTCGGTGGGCGACAAGGAATCACCGGAGGCCGCGCGGGCCTTGGAACATCTTTGTCAGGCGTATTGGTTTCCATTGTACGCGCACGTTCGCCGACTCGGGCATCAGCCGGCAGACGCGGAAGATCTGACCCAGGCATTCTTCGAGAAGCTGCTGGAAAAGGACTGGCTCGCTTCCGCAGATCGGGAACGCGGGCGGTTCCGAACATTTCTGCTGAGTTCGCTGAAGCACTTTCTCGCGAACGAATGGGACAAGTCACAAGCGCAAAAACGCGGCGGTCATGTGACGATTGTTCCGCTGGACGCACCTGAAGGTGAAACGCGGCTCCAACGCGAACCGTCGATCTCCGCCACTCCGGACCGGGAGTTTGACCGGCGATGGGCGCTGGCCGTTTTGGAAACAGTTCTGGCACGATTGGAAAATGAATATCGCGAAAGCGGCAAATCCAAATTATTCGATCAACTGAAAGTGACGATTGGCGGCGACCGGGCGGAGATTCACTTCGCTGAAATGGCGCGAAGTCAAAATCATGGAACTGCTCGGCAAGGGCGGCATGGGGATGGTTTACAAGGCGCGCCAGCCGCACCTCGACCGGATTGTCGCGTTGAAGATCCTCCCGCGCGACGCCGCGAAAGATCCCGCGTTTGCCGAACGGTTTCAGCGCGAAGCCAAAGCACTGGCCCGGCTCAATCATCCGAACATTGTCGCCATTTACGACTTTGGCCAGTCCGGTGATTACTTCTATTTTTTGATGGAATACGTGGACGGCGCGAACTTACGTCAGCTCGAGCGTTCGCGGCGGTTGAGCCCCGAGGAAGCCTTCGCCATCGTGCCCAGGATTTGTGAGGCGTTGCAGTATGCGCACGACGCAGGCATCGTTCACCGTGATGTGAAACCGGAGAACATCCTCATCGCCAAGTCGGGGCGGGTGAAGATCGCGGACTTCGGAATCGCGAAGATTGTCGGCAAGAACGAAGACTATTCGCTCACCGGGACGCGACACGCGCTGGGCACCCCAAACTACATGGCGCCCGAACAGATGGACACGCCGACCAAGGTGGATCATCGCGCGGACATCTATGCGTTGGGTGTGGTTTTCTACGAAATGCTGACGGGCGAACTACCGATGGGCCGGTTCGAACTGCCGTCGAAGAAACTGAAGGTCGATATCCGGATCGATGAAGTGGTGCTGAAGTCGCTCGAACGAAATCCCGAACTGCGTTACCAGACCGCCGGCGCGGTGAAGACGGACATGGACACCATTACCGGCGACAATTCGTCCGGCAGTCCCCCAACTTCAACTAACGACCAGTAGCAACCGAAGGAGAACTCAATACATCGGATGCCTGCAGGCTCTCGGTGTTGTTGCTCACCACCGAGCTTCCGGAGAAGGAAACTCCGTGTGGCGATGGACACGGCCATGGCCCTGATATAGGAGGCATGATGTAATCGTGCTCCCCGACGTTGCCCGGATGGTTTGTCCTCCTTTTTGACCCGTCTTCCGGGCAAAAAAAAGCGAGGCCCGTTTCCAGGCCTCGCTGTGAATTGATTAATTGCGGGAACGCGATTACATCATGCCGCCCATGCCGCCCATGTCAGGGCCATGGCCGTGTCCACCAGCACTAGGGGATTCCTTCTCCGGAAGCTCGGTGATGAGGCACTCAGTGGTGAGCAACAACGCCGCGATGGACGAAGCGTTCTGCAGCGCGGTGCGGGTCACCTTCTTGGGATCAACAACACCGGCTTTCACTAGGTCCTCGTATTCGCCAGTGGCGACATTGTAACCTTCGTTGCCCTTGCGTTTCTTGACTTCCTGAACAACGAGCGAGCCTTCGACGCCAGCGTTGGCGGCGAGTGCGCGGAGGGGTTCTTCGATGGCACGCTTGATCAGATCGACACCGATCTGCTCGTCGTGGTTGGCCCCGACGACCTTGCTGACGGCTGGCAAGCAGCGGATCAGCGCAACACCACCTCCAGGAACGATGCCTTCTTCAACGGCTGCGCGGGTGGCGTGCAACGCATCTTCCACGCGGGCTTTCTTTTCCTTCATCTCGGTTTCGGTTGCGGCACCGACGTTGATGACGGCAACACCACCGGCGAGTTTTGCGAGGCGTTCCTGCAATTTTTCGCGGTCGTAGTCCGAAGTTGTTTCTTCGATCTGACGACGGATCTGGTTGACGCGGCCCTGAATCTCGGAAGCTTTGCCGCCACCTTCAACGATGGTGGTGTTTTCCTTGTCCACGACGATGCTCTTGGCGCGGCCGAGGTCTTCGATGCCGATGCCCTCAAGCTTGATGCCGAGGTCTTCAGTGATGCAACGACCACCGGTGAGGATCGCGAGATCTTCCATCATCGCTTTGCGACGATCACCGAAACCAGGCGCCTTCACGGCGCAGGCGTTCAGCGTGCCACGCAGCTTGTTCACCACGAGAGTGGCGAGCGCTTCACCTTCGACGTCTTCAGCGATGATGAGCAGCGGCTTGCCGGTCTTCGCGGTCTTTTCGAGTACCGGGAGAAGGTCCTTCAGGTTGCTGATTTTCTTTTCAAAGATCAGGATGTAAGCATCGCTGAGCTTGGCTTGCATCGACTCCGCGTCGGTGACGAAATAAGGCGAGAGGTAACCCTTGTCGAACTGCATGCCCTCGACCACTTCGAGAGTGGTGTCGATCGACTTGGCTTCTTCGACAGTGATGGTGCCGTCTTTGCCGACCTTGTCCATGGCTTCAGCGATGATCTCGCCGATGGTGGAATCCCAGTTGGCTGAAACGGTCGCGACCTGCTTGATCTCGTCCTTGTTCTTCACCTTGGTGGCGATCTTTGCGAGCTGGTCGACCGCAGCGTCGACAGCCTTCTGAACGCCACGCTGAATACCGATCGGGTTTGCACCGGCGGTCACGTACTTCAGACCTTCGCGGAAGATGGCTTCGGCGAGAACCGTCGCGGTTGTGGTGCCGTCACCAGCTGCATCGCTGGTCTTGCTGGCCACTTCACGAACCATCTGGGCACCCATGTTTTCATAGGGGTTTTCGAGTTCGACTTCCTTGGCGACGGTGACACCGTCCTTGGTCACGATCGGGGAACCGAATTTCTTGTCGAGGACGACGTTGCGTCCCTTGGGTCCGAGGGTCGCCTTGACCGCACGGGCGAGTTTCGAAACACCCCGAAGCAGAGTCTGCCGGGCCTGTTCGTCAAAAATAATTTGTTTAGCTGCCATATCTGTTTTTATCTGTGGTTAAATTTTAATTAGCCGATGATCGCGAGAATGTCGTCGCTGTTCAGGATCTTGTAATCCTTGCCGTCGATCTTGATTTCAGTTCCGCCGTACTTGCTGACAAGAACGGTGTCGCCCTTCTTCACTTCAAACGGAACCCTCTTGCCGTCTTCGTCAAGCTTGCCGGTGCCAAGGGCCACGACAATGCTTTCCTGCGGTTTTTCTTTTGCGGAATCAGGGATAATGATTCCGCCTTTTTTTACTTCCTTCTCTTCAGCCGGTTCTACGAGAACTCGGTCGCCGAGTGGTTTTATTTTCAGTGCCATACTGTATTCGTTCCTATCTTGGGTTTGTTTTGTTGGTTGAAACAATCTCCGGCGCACCCACGCCGGAAGGAGGTTTTAAAGATGGTTGGCGGCTGCATTGGTGAGCCGCCGACCATTTAAAAATTAGTTCTTCTTCTCGTCCACGACTTCGGCGTCGATGATCGGGCCGTCGTCAGAATCAGTCTTCTTGTCGCCGTCGGAACCTTCCGCTTCCGACGAGGCATCGCCGGAGGGTTTTCCTTTATCGCCGGCCTTGGCCTGTTCTTCCTGGGCCGACTTGTAGAGCTGCTCGGAAACCGCCTGCCAGGATTCGTTGAGCTTCTCGCTCGCCGACTTGATCGCCGCGGAGTCTTCGCCCTTGAGCGCTTCCTGAACGTTCTTTACCGCCGCTTCGATTTTCTCTTTGTCCGCCGCTGGAATCTTTTCACCATTGTCTTTCAGCATCTTCTCCGTGCGATAGACGGCGTTGTCGGCTTCGTTGCGGGTCTCGACTTCTTCACGTTTCTTTTTGTCTTCTTCTTCGTGAATCTCGGCGTCCTTCTTCATCTTCTCGATCTCGTCCTGCGACAGGCCGCTGCTCGCTGTGATCGTGATCTTCTGTTCCTTGCCGGTGCCAAGGTCCTTCGCGCTGACGTGCAGAATGCCGTTCGCATCGATGTCGAAAGTAACTTCAACCTGCGGCACACCACGAGGAGCCGGCGGAATGTCATCCAGTTTGAACTTGCCGATCGTCTTGTTGTCTTTCGAGAACTGACGTTCGCCCTGCAGAACGTGGATCTCCACGCCCGGCTGGTTGTCCGCGGCGGTTGAGAAAATTTCCGATTTGCGCGATGGAATTGTGGTGTTGCGTTCGATCAACTTGGTGAACACGCCGCCCATCGTTTCGATGCCGAGCGACAACGGAGTCACGTCCAGCAAAAGAACGTCCTTCACGTCGCCCTGCAAAACGCCACCCTGAATCGCGGCACCAATCGCCACCACTTCATCGGGATTCACACCCTGGTGAGCAGGTTTGCCAACGAGCTTGTTCGCGGTTTCAACCACGCGCGGCATACGGGTCATACCACCGACGAGCACCAGCTCATCAATTTCATTGGTCGACAGCTCGGCATCCTTCAGACAGGCCTTGACCGGCGTAATGGTCCGCTCAAACAAATCATCGCAGAGCTGTTCCATCTTTGAACGGGTCAGCTTCAGAGCGATGTGTTTCGGCCCGCTCGCGTCAGCGGTGACGAACGGCAGATTGATTTCGTATTGTTGTGAGCTGGAAAGCGCGATCTTGGATTTCTCGGCTTCTTCCTTGATCCGCTGCAACGCGTCCGGCTGGCCGCGTAAATCGATTCCCTGATCTTTCTTAAATTCAGCGAGAATCCAGTCGATGATCTTGTTGTCCCAGTCGTCGCCACCAAGGTGGGTGTCGCCGTTGGTCGCCTTGACCTCAAAAACACCGTCACCGATCTCGAGCACTGAGATATCAAAGGTGCCGCCGCCCAAATCATAAACCGCGATCTTCTCGTCGGCTTTCTTGTCGAGACCGTACGCAAGCGATGCGGCAGTCGGTTCGTTGATGATGCGAAGCACCTCGAGCCCGGCGATCTTGCCCGCGTCTTTCGTTGCCTGACGTTGTGAGTCGTTGAAGTAGGCCGGAACGGTAATGACCGCCTGGGTGACTTTTTCACCGAGACGCGTCTCGGCGTCGGCCTTCAGCTTGGCGAGAATCATTGCCGAAATTTCCGGCGGGCTGAACTGCTTCTTCTTGCCTTCGATTTCAACTTCGACCGCCACGTCACCGTTGGACGCCTTCACAACACTGTAAGGAATTCGTTTGGTCTCTTCCGCGACTTCATCGTACTTGCGGCCCATGAACCGTTTCACCGAGTAAATCGTATTTCTGGGGTTGGTGACGGCCTGGCGTTTCGCCGCATCGCCGACCAATCGCTCACCGTTTTTTGAAAATGCGACCACCGACGGCGTCGTGCGTTTGCCTTCGGAGTTCTCCAAAACCATCGGCTCCCCACCTTCCATCACGGACATACACGAGTTGGTCGTGCCCAAATCAATTCCTAATACTTTTGGCATAATTCAAAATCTATTTCTCTTCCTACCCAGCACAGACAAATCCAATCCAAAAATGTTTCATAAATCATTATTAATAAACACTTTATGTATTTTAGAAATGCTGAAGAACGACCGGAAGAGTGTCACGCAGTCCCTAAAGTGTGCCACAGTGGCTCTGACTGTTCTATTTCGACGCCTCCGTTTGGTGCGCCGAAGCTGCCCGTTTCTTTAGTGAAACCATAAGTACACCAATATCTGAAGGCGATACCCCGGAAATTCGTGAAGCCTGCCCTACCGTAGTTGGACGAAGGGCATCGAGCTTGAGCCGCGCCTCCGTGCTGATCGCGGTCTGGCCCAGATAATCGAAGTTCTCGGGGATCTTCCGATCTTCATTGGTCCGGAACTTTTTGATCTCCTGGGCCTGTCGCCGAATGTAGCCCTCGTATTTGATTTCAATTTCAACTTGGGTGATGACCTCGGGATCCAATTCTGAATTCCTCCCTTCCAGACCCCCATAGTTCACCTCCGGACGTCGAAGGATTTTCGCGAGCGACTCAGAACCGTGTCGAGTGTTCTCCAGACGCTCAATCTCACACTTGATCATTTTGGCCTTCAACGCGGTCTTCTTGAAATGCCGATCTGGGAGCAACCCGATTCTGTGGCCGATTGCTGAAAGCCGGATGTCTGCGTTATCCTGCCTCAGAAGCAACCGGTACTCGGCCCTCGAAGTAAACATCCGGTACGGCTCGACGGTTCCTTTCGTGACGAGATCATCAATCAATACTCCGATGTACGCCTGATCGCGCCCAAGCACGACCGGGTCTTTGCCCTGCGTCTTTCGAGCTGCGTTAATACCAGCCATCAACCCTTGAGCGCCTGCTTCTTCGTATCCCGACGTACCGTTGATCTGGCCGGCCAGAAAAAGTCCCTCGCAACATTTCGTCTCCAAGCTCGGTTTCAGCTGGGTCGGTTGCGCATAGTCGTATTCGACGGCATAAGCTGGACGGAGAATCTCCGCCTTCTCTAACCCTACGATGGTTTGGATCAGCTCAATCTGGACGTCAATTGGAAGACAGGTTGAAAAGCCATTGATATAATACTCATCCGTGCCGATGCCCTCAGGTTCGAGAAAGATCTGATGGCTCGCCTTATCGGAAAACTTGACGATCTTGTCTTCAATCGACGGACAGTATCGGGGACCGATTCCCTCAATTACACCGGAGTACATCGGTGATTTATGGAGATTCTCCCGAACGATCTGCGCTGTTAAATCTGTCGTGTATGTGATGTGACACGGCATTTGACCGTTATTCCGATCCAGAATCGATCCCGGAGGATATTTTCCTTTCGAGTGACCGATGTCATTCGGATTGATTCCAGATTGTTCCACGTGGAACAATTCGTCTTTCCAATACGAAAAGTATGGAATGGGTTCCTCCCCGGGCTGTTCCATTAACTTGTCGAACGAAATGGAACTTTTCAAGATGCGCGGGGGAGTTCCTGTTTTTAGCCGACACAACTCAAGGCCCGCAGAAATCAACGACCCTGAAAGCCCCATCGCTGAACTTTCCCCCGCTCGTCCGCCGGACTGTTGATTCGATCCAATATGCATCAACCCTTTTAGGAAAGTGCCGGTAGTGATGATCACCGTTTTGGATCGAAACAGAACGCCCAGATTTGTTTCCACGCCTTTCACTGTGCCCTCTTCGATCAGGAGCGCGCTTGTTTGGGTTTGTTTCAAATCGAGATTTTCCTGCCGTTCGCAAACCCACTTCATCCGAAATTGGTAGGCCTTCTTATCGCATTGGGCCCGCGGAGCCCACACGGACGGTCCCTTGGAAGTATTCAACATCCGGAACTGGAGCCCGGTCATATCCGTGCACTTCCCCATTTCCCCACCGAGCGCGTCAATCTCCCTGACCAAATGTCCTTTCGCCAATCCACCGATTGCCGGATTGCAGGACATCTGCGCAATCGTATCCATGTTGATCGTCAATAGTAACGTCTGCGCGCCCATCCGAGCGGAAGCCAACGCCGCTTCGACACCGGCGTGTCCGCCGCCGACAACTACGACGTCATAGGGTTTTGGATAGGTGAACATCAGGCGTTCGCCGCACAATACGTGACGCCCTCAATCGCGTCAGCTGACGATCTTGAAATTCCCTTCTGGGGATTTGACGCGAGGTGTTCGCATATTTTAAAGACGGACTCAAACTCGTCCACACCCAGTCCAACGCAAATCTGATCAACTGAAAGGCCTGCGCCTTTTTTCGAGCCGAGAAATTCGATCACTGATTGCTGAAGGTTAAGAAGCGACTCTGCCGCTTTCTTACCTGCTTCAACTCCCGGCTGGTGGTAGGCATTGATATTCACCAATGACGCATAGAAGCCAACTGCCCGCTCAAAAAGCGCGATCAGTCCACCGACTGCGGCTGGATTTACTTCCTTTATCGTAATCGTAATTGATTCACGGTCATTTTCGTAAAGTGCCTGGCGGGTTCCGAGGTAGAACCCGAAAAGGAAATCTCCCGAAGTCTTCCCCTTCTCGACCTCCATGGATGTTTCCTTCCGATCCGTCAGAACTTCGATGAATGTCGCGAAGAAGTTGTTCACGCCGTCGCGAAGCTGCTGGACGTACGCATGTTGGTCCGTCGATCCTTTGTTTCCATAAACGGCGATTCCTTGGTGAACGACGTTCCCGGCCAAGTCACGTTCTTTGCCAAGCGATTCCATGATGAGCTGCTGAAGATATTTGGAAAACAGCTCCAACCGATCTTTATAAGGAAGAATCACCATATCTTTCTCTCCTTTACCGTTACCGGAATGAAACCACATCAGCGCCAACTGCGCGGCGGGGTTTTTGGTGGTTTCAGCGATCCTCGTTACCGAATCCACATCACGAGCGCCTGACAGAAGTTCTTCCGTATTAATGCCTTGCAACGCTGCGGGAAGCAATCCGACAGCCGACAGCTCACTCGTCCGGCCACCGACCCAGTCCCACATGGGAAAGCGTTCGATCCACTTTTCCTCCGCAGCAACCTTATCCAGATTGCTTCCATCGCCGGTAATCGCCACGCAGTGTTTCGAGAAATCGAGGCCAGCTTTAACGTAAGCGTTCTTGGCTTCGAGCATTCCATTGCGCGTTTCCTTGGTTCCGCCGGATTTTGAAATAACTGCGCACAATGTTCGGTCAAGGTTTCCGGCCAATTGCTGAAGAACCACGTCCATGCCGTCGGGATCGGTGTTATCGAAGAAATAGACCTTCATTTTGTCGCTCGCGGGGTTGCCCACCGCGCGTGAAACGAACTGAGGGCCAAGTGCTGATCCGCCGATGCCGATCACCAACAAATTCTCGAACTTGCCGCCCTGTCCTTTGATCGCGCCTGAATGGACATCGCCGGTGAACCGCTTGATCTTCCCCAATGTCGACGTGATGGCTTCTTTGATCCCGGCGTCCGGCGCGAGTTCAGGATTGCGAAGCCAGTAGTGGCCGACCATTCGATTTTCGTCCGGGTTGGCAATGGCACCCGATTCAAGTTCCGCCATCGACTTGAAAGCGGCCTGGATCTTCGGCTCCATTTTCTCGAAGAAGTCCGCACCGAAATTCATCCGGCTGATGTCGAGTGACAGATTGATCGACGGATAGTTTGTGTAGTACTTCTTGAAACGATTCCAAAGTTCAGTTTTTGACTGGCTCATAAAACAGGTTTAATGCGAGATAGCAGGCCTTCCTCACAAGCAAAATCCATCTGCACACGGTCAAGAACAGCATCAGCTTGTTGTCTCAGCGTAAGGTTGAGCTTCGTTGTCAGATTTAGTTCGCCTGAAGAAATGAGCTTTCGCATATTCACCGCCGCATGAATTCAATGACCGGATACGGACGCGGCGAAGCTTCGTCAAGCGGGATGAAAATCGCCGTGGAACTTAGCTCGGTAAATCGGAAGCAGGGCGAAATATTCGTCTCCATGCCGCGCGAACTCGAAGTCCTTGAGTCCCGAATTCGCGATGTGATCAACGAGAAGATCTCCCGCGGTCGTATCAACGTGAAGGTGACACTTCAGTCCGGCAACGAACGCTCCGCAGGCAAAGTTCATTTGAACACCGAGGTTGCCCGGCAGTACTTGAAGGAAGTGAAACGCCTGTCGCGCGAGTTGAAGATGCCCGATCTGATTCCGATCGAAACGTTGCTGAGATCGCCCGGTGTGGTTGAGTTTCATACCGCTTTGGAAGAACCGGAAAAACTTTGGATCGGTGTCCGCAAAGCGCTGAGTCAGGGACTCGAGGCGCTGCTGAAGATGCGAACGAAAGAAGGGGCACACCTCGCCAAAGATTTGAGCAAACGGATCACGTTGATTCAGAAATCCGTCGCGCTGATTCGAAAGGAAGCCCCGAAAGTGTCTGTTCGGTATCGTGAGGCGCTGCGCGAACGGATCCAGTCGGCCGGCTTGCAGATTCCAGGAGTCGATGAGGAACGCCTGATCAAAGAGGTCGTTTACTTTGCGGACCGGAGCGATATCACCGAGGAGCTCACACGCCTGGAAAGTCACTTCAAACAATTCGATGACTGCTCCAAACCGGCCGAGCCCGTCGGCCGAAAGCTTGATTTTCTCGTTCAAGAAATGAACCGCGAAATTAACACGATCGGCTCGAAAGCGAACGATTCAACGATTGCTAAACAAGTGATTAACGTTAAAGCTGAGCTGGAGCGTTTCCGCGAGCAGGCTTTGAATGTCGAATAGGAAATGGTGGAACCTCTGAACAGTCCGATGTTGATCGTCGTGTCCGCGCCGTCGGGTGGCGGCAAGACAACTTTGTGCGATCAACTCCTCGCCAAACATCCGAACATCACCCGTGCAATCACCTGCACCACCCGGGCTCCGCGTGAAGGCGAACTTGATGGTGTGGATTACTTCTTTCTGGATCGCGCGACGTTCCGATCGAAAGTCGCTGATGGAGAATTCCTCGAACACGCCACGGTTTACGAAAATTTTTACGGCAACCTGAAATCTGAAGTGCTCAACAAACTTCGATCAGGAAAACACGTTCTTCTGAACATCGATGTGCAGGGTGCGGCTTCCATTCGCGAAGCGGCAAAATCGGTGGCTGAACTCAATGATAATTTGATTACGGTTTTCCTGACGCCGGCGACGTTCGGTGAACTGGAAAATCGCTTGAGCAAGCGCGGTTCGGAATCCGACGAGACATTGGCTCGTCGGTTAAATGAAGCGAAGGTGGAACTCGCGTGCTGGGATCGGTTCGATTACCTGATCACCAGCACGACGAAAGAAGAGGATCTGCGTCGGATGGAATCGATTTTGGAAGCCGAAAACATGCGGCAGAGGAGGGCGGCTGGGCCGAAGTTTTGAGAGGCGCAGGGTATTCTTACCGGTTTTCAACCGGCTCGGTGGAGGAACCTTTTTGCGCGAATTCACACGAATTGGGGTGCCTCACTTCGTGGTCTACGGGCGTGTCCGTTTTTACTGATTACTGACTCACTGTTCTCTGACGCTGCGTTTCCAATGAAAAGAGCCTCTCCGAAGAGAGGCTCTTGAAAAACTGAAGGGGTTTCTCCAAACCGATCAACTCAGACGCATCGGCATGACGACGTAGAGGAACGGTCCGTTGATCTTCATCACGCCCGGGCTCAATTCATCAATCAGCTCGAAGTAGATCTCGTCGTCCGTCAAAGCATTTAGAGGCTCGATCATGTAACCGGGATTGAACGCAACGGTGATGTCCGGCCCTTTGTAGTTGATCGCGATGCTTTCACGCGCTTCACCCACATCGGGCGAATTCGCGGTGATCGACAGGTTGTTCGTCGTGAAGCTCATCTTCACGGAATTGGCCTTGTCGCTGGTCATAATCTCCGCGCGTTTTAGGGCGTGAAGCAGTTCTTCGCGGCCCAACGCCACGCGTTCCTTCACTTCGGATGGAATGACCTGCCGGTAATTCGGGTAATTCCCCTCGATCAGCTTGGTGGTGATGCAGACTTTCGGACCCTTTTCGGGAAGCAGATTCATCGAGGCCTGATTGTCTCCCAAACGCAGCTCCACATTCCCGGCGTCCGTCAACAATCTGTTTAGCTCGTTAATGGCCTTGGAAGGTATGATGTAGTCACCCAAAGCGGCTTCGGGTATGTCGACCTCCTCATCGACCAAAGCGAGCCTACGGCCGTCTGTGGCGACCATGGTGAGCTTGTTGTCTTTCATGCTCACGAAAATGCCGTTCAACACGTAGCGCGATTCATCCGAAGATGTCGCAAACGACGTCTTCTTCATCATGCTGCGGATCTTTTCCTGCGGCAGCGACACCATGCGATCGTCTTTGATCTTCGGGATGGGCGGAAATTCTTCGGCGGCGAGCCCACGAATTTTGTAGAACGAGGCACCGGCGCTCAGACTGGTGACGTGTTTTTCGTCGGTGGACAATTCGAGATCCTGACTTCCCAGTTCCCGGGCGATTCCAAAGAACTTCTTCACGGGGATCGTCGTGGATCCGGGCTTCTTGACCTGTGCTTCAACCGAACAGGAAACGGAAACATCGAGATCGGTGGCAGTCAGCTCCAAGCGGTTCCCTTCGGCTTTGAGCAAAACATTGGAGAGGATCGGCAGAGTCGTCCGACTTCCCACAATGTTTTGGACAGCCTGCAATCCGCTAATCAGCTGATCTTTGGCAATGGTCAGGTTCATTTAATAAGGTAATAGAAAAAGAGTTATAATCTATCCGTAATAAGGGGTGTGAATAATGGAAACAGATTCCACTGTCAAGGTCAGCACAAGGACTTACGTAATTTTGGCGCTGTGAATAAACCTGCTGGATGAGGCCCGGTAATTCTCCAGCAACGTTGATGGTTGATAGTTAAGCAGTTATTCACATGTCACTGGTTGTCTATTGGAGTTGTTGTGCCCGATCAACGATTACCGGCAAACAGCTGATCAGGCGTTCCACTTCATCCATTGTCGAACCGCGACCGAGCGAAAGTCGAACCAGCGAATTAGCTTCGCCATCGTTAACGCCCATCGCCTTCAACACGTGTGACGGATTCAACGAACCGGCCGAGCAGGCCGACCCGCTAGAGGCACAAAAACCTTCCAAATCGAGATTAGCCATCAACGTCATGCCATCAGTATTCACCACCGTAAAACTGATTGTGTTGGAAAGCCGACTGGATGGCGAGCTTCGTATCGTCACTTTTGGAAGGAGGACAAGCGAGTCGCTCAGACGCTCAGTCAGAGCGCGCAGTTGAGTTGATGGAAAAACCGGTGTTCGAACGAAATCTTCGGTAGCTTTTGTAAAACCCATAATCGCCGCGAGATTCTCCGTTCCCGCGCGACGTTCGTTTTCGTGACCGCCTCCAAATAGAATCGGATCCGGCTGCAACGGCGACTTGATATAGAGCGCCCCAGCGCCTTTCGGCCCATGAAACTTGTGGGAACAGCACGTCACTAGGTCGGCGTTGAACTGGTGAATTGATTCAAACGGTTCCTTGCCGAACCACTGCACGGCATCCGTATGGAAGACGATTCCGCGAGACTGGCAAATAGCGCCGAGCCCGGCAACCGGTTGAATCGTGCCCACCTCATTGTTGGCCGCCATGATGGAAACGAAGATCGTGTCCTCCCGAAAAGCCGATTCCAGATCGCCCGGTGAAACCAGACCCTCACCATTGACCGGAAGATACGTGACCTCGAAACCCTCCTTCTTCTCCAAATACTCAAAACAATTGAGCACCGCGTGATGTTCGATCTGCGACGTGATGAGATGCCGTCCCATGTGCTTCAGCAAACGAGCCGTGCCGAACACCGCCATGTTGTTGGATTCCGTACCGCCGCTCGTGAAGACCACTTCACTAGGTTTCGCTTTCCAAATAGTAGCCACACGATCCCGCGCGTCATCCAAAAGTGCGCGAGTCTTCACGCCGACTTGATGCACACTCGACGGATTTCCGTAAAACTCGTCGAGAAACGGCAGCATCTCGTCACGCACACCAGAATCGAGCGGTGTCGTGGCGTTGTAATCAAAATAGACTGGCGGCATCAAAAGCTGAGAGGGGCTAAACGGATTCTATTAATTCGACCCGCGGTCCTGCCGGATCGGCGAACACCGCTCTCATACCCCACGGTGACCACTTTGGCGCTGAAAAAACGTCGCCGCCAGCGGCTCGAACAAGGTCCATCAGCTCCGCGATATTGGTGGTAGCAAATCGAAACCGTATTCACCGTTGATGGGGTCTGTTCAGTCGGTGGTGAGATTTCAAGAAGGGGAGCGCCAATCTTTACGGCGAGCGGGACTGAACCGGTCCCATGCTGGTGTCGCCCGTAACCGAGGTGGTTGAATTCCAAGAACCCTCATGTTGGGTTCGACCGCATGACATTGTCCTTTTCCGCTTCTGAACTGGCCCTCACATTTTTCGAATAGGGAAAAAGTTCCGCAATCGTGTCCGGTTTGGAGAACGGCGGCAGTTACTGGTTGAGTATGAACACCGACGAACAAGAATTGCTCCGGCGCTACACGCGGCTGAACGACGAAGCAGCATTCGCTGAATTGGTGTCGCGTTACATCGATATTGTCCATTCCGCCGCCCAGCGGCAAACCGGTGATCCGGAGAACGCCCGCGATATCACGCAGGACGTGTTCTCGTCACTGGCGCGGAAGGCGGGGCGCTTGAATAGTGAGGTCATCCTCTCCGGCTGGTTGCACCAGGCCACGCGGTTCGCTGCGCGGCAATTGCACCGGAACAATCATCGACGAAAAAACCGTGAACAGGAGGCCGTCATGTTGAAAACAAATGAGGAACCGGACCGCTGGGCTGAAGTCGCACCGCTGCTGGACGAAGCAGTGGGCAATCTCGACGAAGCGGACCGCTCCGCCGTGTTGCTTCGTTTCTTTGAGCGGCGACCGCTCGCGGAAGTGGGTGGCGCACTGGGGATTTCTGAGGAAGCGGCGCGCAAACGTGTCAGCCGGGCCGTCGAAAAATTGCGCAGCCAGCTCGAACAAAAAGGCATCGCAACCACTTCGACCGGCATCGCTGCGGTGCTTCTTGCGCACGCGGCCGAGGCGGTGCCGACGGCGTTGACGGCCTCGGTCGCTTCCGCTGCGACGGCAACGGCTGCGGCAACCGGGTGGCTTACCTGGGTCACTTTGCCAAAATTGGCTGCGGGTGTGGCAGTGCTCGCTGTGGGAGCCTATCTGGCCATTCGCCCGAATGAAGCTCCGATCAGACCGCCCGGAAATGCAACTGAACCGCTTCCGGACAACGTGGTTGTTGTCGATTACGTGGCACCGCCCGCTGCGGCGGATTCGGAAGCCACACCGGACGACCGGCCGGATGTCGCCGATTCGACGCTTGCCCAGGCAGACGTCAGGGCGGCGGGCGGAGAAGTGAAGGCCGGTCTGATCCTGGAGTTGCGCTCGGAAGCGACCGGCGAACCGGTTGCCGGAGCCAACATCGAGTATTGGGCCTGGGGAAAAAACAATTATTTCAAACGGCAGACGCTTCATTCGGACGCCAAAGGAGTCTGCGCCGTCGTCCTGCCCGAGAAGGCGACCCATCTTTATCTGATCACTCAGAAGGAGGGTCTCGCGGACACCAAACTGGAGTGGGCGCCCGAAAGAGGCGACATCGTGCCGGCCAGTTATCAACTGATGTTGGAGAACGCCGTGCCCATCGGCGGAACGGTCGTGGACGCCGATGACAATCCCGTAGCTGGCGCAAAAGGAGGATTCAATAATGACGACCGCCCGACGCCATTGGAAAGCCACGAAAGCCACCAGTTCGGCTGGTTGGAAGTGGTTACCGATGAGCACGGACGCTGGACGATGAACCGGCTCGCGGATGACATCGTCGGAAGCATTTACGGCTATGCCAAACACGCCGATCACTTGGATTCGCCGCTGTTGTTTTCTTCGAGAGATCGTGCCGCCGAACAGGCGATGCGAATCGGATGGTACGCCTTCAAGCTGGGGACAGGAGTTGTGGCGGAGGGGCGGGTGGTTGATTCGTTTGGGCGAGGTTTGCCTTACGCAAATGTTCTCGTCGGCTACGTGAAGGACAGCAGCCAGCGGACTGGTATCGCATCCGCCGATGGGACGTTCGCCATTAAGGGATGCCCGTCGGGTGATACCGCCGTGACCGCATCACTTCCGGGTTTTGCGGCCACGACGGTTACCGCCAACTTGGGCGACAACTCAAAGCCGGTTTTCCTGACGTTGGCTCCGGCCAAAACGCTTCGATTGCGCGTGGTGAACGTCAAAGGCGACCCCGTGAGTGGAGCCACTGTCTGGCTGGATACGAACCCAAGACCCATAAATGATCCGGACGCCCTGATGCCGCAGGTGGACTTCAGCCCGGAGACTGACCCGGATGGGCGTGCCACGTGGAATGAAGCACCGGACCTCGAACTTCGCTTCGATATCTTCAAGCCAGGGTTCATGAGGTTGAGCGCGATAAAGCTGCGCTCAATCGACCAGGAATATCTCATCACCATGCACGCCGGGTTGACCGTTTCCGGCACCGTTGCCGATGCGGTCACGGGCAAGCCGATTCCAAAATTTCGGATATTGAGTGGCTGGCCGGAATCCCCGCTTCCCGGAAGCGAACCGGGGTTCAGGTGGAGCTCGTTTGATCGGGATGCGCTGAACTTTTCAAACGGCACATTTCGCCACGTCTATGATGAGCCGATGGTAACAGGCATGCCCAATCCCGGCTACGGACTCAAGTTCATGGCGGAGGGCTATGCGCCTTATGTTTCCCGCGCCATCAAGCCCGAAGAACAAGAAGTCACGCTGGAGGTTGAGCTGCAGCCCACGGCGGGGTCGGTCGTCACAGTTGTCTCAGCCGATGGGCGGCCGGTTTCGGGCGCAGACTATGCAAAGACGACATCGCTCTCGCTGTTTCGGTTGGCCAACCGACGGATCGTTGCAGAGTTCGGAAGCACCGTGGAACGCACCGACGCATCAGGCCAGATCCGGCTCGCTGCCGACCCCGAATTGACCGGACTCATGATCGCCAACGACGAGGGTTTCATCTCATTGCAACGCGAGCAGCTTGCGGGAGAATTCAGCGTCCGTCTTCAGCCGTGGGGAAACGTTTCTGGAACTCTCGTTGATGAAAATGGTTCGCCTCTGCCCGGCGTTGAGCTTGATGTGCAACCGACCTCCACCCCGGGTATTCACCTTACCGCTCAAACCACAATCACGACGGGCGCGGAAGGCCGTTTCACGTTTGCATCGGTTCCACCTGGCGAGATCGCGGTTGTCGAAAAGGTTCCGTTCGACACAGGTTCGGCGCGACCCGGCTGGACGACCCGGACATTGGGAACCGCGATGGTGCAGCCCGGCCAGACCGCCACCGTCACGGTCGTCAAGGCGGGAATTCACGCGGCGGCGGATGAACATCGGGAATAGGTGCGTGGTCAGGAGCACAAAACATCGCCGCCCAATTCGACTGCATCGTTGGCTTAGTCCTAATCGCCTCTCCAATCCCGCCGGTCTTCGCAATTGTTTCCCGGTCCGTGGGAGCAGGATTACGATGAGAGGGATGTTTCTTAGAGCAGTTCTCAAAAAGAAGGCCGAAAACCCCAAACACAATGTCCTGGCCACTTTTCACGCTCGTAGGCACTGACCTGTTTGAACCTGTCGACGCGCTCGCAGGTTCGTTCGGAGAACTCACCCCACCCGCTTACGTCACCGCAAAAGGTGGGGCGAGCTCTCCGAGCGAGACTTGAGGTCTTGCGGGCCGATACGCATCACACCGTATTCCTAGTCTTGGGACCGTCTCCGCAGTTTAGCCGCACCCGTTTTCCACATTCTTTTTGCACTACGCTACGAATTGTCCCCGTCCAAAAGATTGCCGATGCCACCGAGGATGGAACCTTCGCCCTTGCGTTTGCCGCCCGTTTCGGCGACGGCGGCTTCCTGCGGGTCGAGTTCCACTTCGACGAACTGCATGTCATCGCCGAAGATCCGGTAGTCCACTTCATGTGCTGTAGGCATGGAAGCGTTGGATCAAACGGCGGGCGAAACGGGGAATTGGAAAATCGATTCGATTTTCTAACAGAGCAGGGACCGTCGCTCCGCGCGGTCCGTCGATGGGCTTTGCGAACACCGTTTTCTCATCCTTGCCTGCCGTAAAGCCGGGCTTCCCAGTTCGGCGGAAACAACGTGATACATCACCAGGCGGATGGAAATTTGCAGCGGGTCTCGCAATCCGGGGTTTTATTCGGGCGGCAGGGAGGCCGCCCTCATGTCAGCCAAGGATGGCCGACGCTACACGTTTCAGACAGGCTCTCAGCCTCAGAGGTGGAACTTGTCAGCCAGACGTTGGATTTCGGTATCGATGTCCGCTCCTTCGTAAAACCACAGGTAACCTTTCAGTCTTCCCGTCGCGCCGGGTTTCAGATCGGGAAACTTCGGGTCCGAATGAAGGCAGGGCACCGGCGGGTTGGCCCACGGTCGGTCGCAGTGTTCCCACGCGGTGATGATCCATTGGTTACCAGCTTCGGAATGCGCAAGCGCGAACGGTTTTTGCAAACGCTTGTTCCAGTTGCTCTGCGCGTTGAACCCGGTGGCGCCCTTGAGCATTACGCAGTTCTGAATGCGAAGATCAGTGAGCGGGTCCTTCGTGCTGTTCTTCAACCACAGCTCCATTTCCACATGACGCTCGTGTGGGATCACCTTCGCGCCGAACACGATGCCGTTGGGTAACGCGCGTTCATGGGTAAGGGATCCATCTTTGTGCGATGTCCATTCAAGTTGCGGTAACTTTATGCCTTCTTTGTCCCAGATCGTGTCGATGTGTGTGTGTGCAAGATAGGTGAGGCCAAGGTTGGACCAGATGGCTTCGGGAACATCAACAACCACGTAACTGGCAGGATCCCATGGCGTGAAGACGGTGACCTTGGTTTCGCGTTGTGGATCGATTGCACCATCGAGAAAACCTATGCGAGGGTGGCGACCGCCGGGATAGGGAGCGATGCGAACGGGACCATGCAATGCAGGGCGAATGGGCGAAAAGGTCTGAACAAGTTCGTCAACTCGCCGGCTGTTCACGCCCAACACCTCGACCATTTCCGCTCGCGTATAACCATGCTCAATCAAGTCTCCGATGGGGGTTTGAGGCCGCACCTGCCAGCGATCGTCGTTCGTCCGTGTCGGCAGTGATTCGTAGAAGCCAAGCGCTTCTTCATATTCATCCATCGCCGCCTGCGGCAACAATTCGCGGCTGCGCTCGATCTCGATATTCACCCGTTCAACCAGATAGTCGCGATCCTCCTTGGGCACCTTGATGGGTTGGTCATCAATCGCAATGTGCCACGGTGCGGTGTGGGCGTAGCGCACGCAATCACGTTCCCGATCTTCCCAACAACGAATCGCCAGCCAACCGGTCTCAGTGACATCGATCTCTGCGCTAAATGTCGTGCTGAAAGCTCCTGATTTAGTTTGTGTGTTTCTTCCCATGATCGTGCGAACCGGTTGTCCATCGTGGATGATCTCGGCAAAGGTGAGTGGTTTTTCGCTGATGATTTCGCCTTCGATCTTTCCTGCAAACTTCTGCTTGGCGTCAAATCGTTCGCCAAACGGTTTGCCGTTCAATTTTGCAAAAATCATCGGGCCCGTGGTCACGAATGAACGACCCGTCTCGAGTCCCTTTTTCCAATTCTCGTAACTGAACCCCTCCGGTTGTTGAACATACACACGACCAAATCCCAACGGCACCGGATGCACGCCGGTCGCTGTGCCACCGGTGGGCACCATGTCCACGCCGCAGTTCAACAGCGCGTAGTAGTTGGCCATCGTGAACTGAATCCACTCACGTTCAGTGCCGGATTGTTCGCGAAGGGGAGGACGCATCGATTGCGGCGTCGGGCTGCTCCAGTTGGTGAAGGCAAACTGCGTGCGCCAGATGTGGTTGTTTGCCAGTTCGTAGAGTGGCACGCCCATGTTTGGCGGAAGTGTCATCGACCACGGCCAGTCGTGCTTGTCGAGATCCAGCAACGCACCTTGTTGTTTTGCCGCCTTTGCCACGTTCTTCACAGTAGGCACCCCTAGCTCAAATGGCTCCTTGTGTCCCAGCGCGAGTACGGCGCCCAGCGTGTGTCGCTTTTGTCCAACGGAGAAAATTTCCCACTCGGTGTTGCGCGGCCAGATCACGTGCGTGTCGTCGACTTCGATCAATGCGTTGGGGATGGCTTCGTTTGAATTCTTGTCCCCGGACGTCGGTGGACGAAATGCGTGCGTCACCCAGTAGGTCAGAGGGAACGCAACGTTCAGATCCTCGGCCAGCATGACGTTTGGCAGCTCTTCAAGTGTCCGATGCACGTGGGTGTCACCGGAGTACCAGCCGTGGTCGGCCATGTTGATCCACCGCTGGAGCGGGATCGTCAGCGAGATGGGGTGGTCAGTAACCGTGATGGTGTTTGTGACAGCCGAGTATTCCTTGCCACGTTCAACCACCAACTCGTATTGCCCAGGCGTGAGACGCACTTCAAACGGATGCGCAGAAACCGTGGTATGAAATTCCTCGGACTTCGCGTTGATCCAGTTGCGTTTCTCGTAGCGCACTGCGGAACCCTCGGGTGAAGCGGTGTTGACGAAGTGCCCGCCACCTGTCGAGTCCTTGACATACATGCGCGCCGGGATGAGCTGTTTCGTGTTCGCATCAATGATACTGCCGCGCACGGTCTGGCGAGGCGAAGCGGCGTTCTCCTTGGCCTGCCAGAATGCAATCGCGTCGCGCCAGGGCTTGAGCACTTCCTCTTTTTGTACCGCGGACAATGCGTTGTTGTTGCCCAGAGTTGTCATTCGTTCTTCGCACCAATCGACGAAGAACCGGGCCGATTCACGTTGTTGCGGAGCGATCTTGTCGTCGCCCAACTCGACGTAGAATGGTGCCGTGCTCGCGAAGCGCAGGGTGTTCGTTTTGCTGGTGATGGCGCGCACCAGAAACCAACCGCTCTCCTGAAAGTGTATCCAACCCGGAAACGGATCGGGCAGCACCTCGCCGTTGTGCACGACTTCCACGCGATCGATCGGATCGTTACCGTCCAGTTGGCCACGCAGTTCGATGAACATGGAATTCTCGTTGCTCTGAAAGACGTGCCCGGGCAATTGACCGTTCGCGGTGACACGCAGCAACGGACCGTTCGAGACGAACACCCGACCCGCCTTCATTCCGGCGAACCATTTCTCCATCGATGGTTCTCCATCGAACTGAACGTAGGCGCGATTGTAACCAACCGGATTGGGCAGCACGCCACTCGCCGAACCTGCACTGGGAGGAATGCGAATGCCGCAGTTCAACAAGTGATGATAAATCTCCTGCGTCCACCAACCGTTGCCCTGCGGCGGAGGAAGACGTTTGACATCACGCGGTCTGCCCCACGCCTCGTTTGGCAACATGCCATGGCGATAAAGATGATTGTTTGCGATCCCGATGGAGTCGCCGATGCCGTGCGCGATCCACATCGGCACGTCCCACCAGAACGGTTTCTCGATGTCGATCCAGCCGCCCGCTTCCTTCACTTGTTTTGCGTAAACCAGCGACGACGGATAATGCTGCTCGCCCGCCGTGACATCGATCGACTCATTGAGATTGAAGAAAAGCAACGCGCCGCCAGCGCGTTCGTCCTCGCCGCCGATCAGATGGGCAAAACGATTGCCGTCAAACTGAATGTTAATGGGCGAGGGCAGGAGGTTGGTGAGCCATGGGTTGTTTCGATTCCACCACGTCAATACCTGACCGAAGTGCAGATCCTCTGCTTCCATCAACAACTCGACCTGCTCGATTGGACGATGAATGTGCGTCTCGCCCGACCACCAGCCTTCCGCGGCCATGTGGGCGATGCGGTTTAATCGAACGATGATATTCGTCGCCTGAACGTCATCACCCATTTCAATGGACTGAGACTCCGACGACCACTCCGGCCCGCGTTCCACCGTGACGGTGTAGCGGCCAGCTCTCACATCAAACGTCGCGGTGCCCGGTGAAGAGACATGATTCTGAAACGACGGAACGTTTTCCTTGGTCGCGAGGACGGCCGTTCCGTCCGGGCTGGTGAGATGAATTCGCGCGGGAATACTTTCGCCATACGAGTTCCTGGTGGTGATCGAAAGATCAGTTGCGACGAGGGGAAGTGGTTGGAAGGCCAGGCATGCGCCGACAAGGGAAATCGCTGCTGCAACAGAGTTCTTCATGGATGAGTTGAAACTGCCAGAGTCACCCCGTTGCGTCACGATGATATTGTGAGGCACAACCGGAACCGGAAAGGCGACACTCCTGTCGCCTCGTTGGTTGACTGGCTCTTCTGGGCGACGGGAATGTCGCCCTCCCATACCCCTGATCTACTCAAACTCCAGCACGCCGAACTTCTCCGGTGTGTGGAATGATCCGTTCATCGTCCACCACCACCATCCGCACCTCTTCGCGTTCCACAAAAAAGTTCTCGATGCCGCTTTGGCTGCCGGGCTCCAGACAGAACTGCGTGCCTTCCGCCCGCCCCTCATGATCGCCCGTCTTGACGGCGCGTCTCAGTCCTCGATCAAGCCGTTCCTTCAAAACATGCGGAAGTTGAATTCGGTATCGTCCGGGTGAATCATTTTGTCCTCTTCTCCAGTCGGCTCCACTCGGGAGGTGCCAGCTAGCACGTCGAAAACCGCTGGGATCTGGTCGCTTGAACGGTGGTGGACATCCCGGTTTCCGTCACGGTCGACATCGAATGCGGTGTTGTGCGAGGCCGTGAACGGTGGCTTACTCAGGAACATGAAAACGGCAGACAATTCCTCGCGGAGATTTCATCTTCCTTCAGTGCGTCTCTTCAGTGGCTGGAGCACCGGCCTGGTCCTGTTGACAACGCTCGTCCTGAACCCGGCGCGTGCCGCCGATCCCGCTCTCGAAAAGGATGAGGCACGGGTCGACCGGTCGCCGCGCGAAGAAGTCGTGGTCGAGCGACGCGTCGTTGTGCGGGATGGTGACGAACGACCGCGTGAACGTTCTCGTGAACCCGGGAGCGAACGCCAGTTGGCCGAGATGCAGGAACACGCCGACAACCTTCATCGTGAAGGCAAACACGAGGAAGCCGAGCGTGTGGAGCGGGAGATCGAAGAAATCGCTAATCAACGCTCCGACCGCCCGGCCCGTGATCGTCCGCGCGGACCACAACCGCGAGGTCCCCGCGAAGACGGAGCGATCGTCGAACTGCAGCAACGGCTCAATCACCTGCACATCGCGATGGAAAACCTGCGCGCTGCCGGTATGCCGGACCTGGCCATGGAAGTGGAGCATCGGGCCGAGGAAACGCGACGCGAACTCGAAGAGCGTGCGCGCCGCCGCCGCCCCGAAACCACAGGTCCGAGGGAAGAACTGGAACAGCTCCGGCGCGAGTTGGACGAAGTTCGCTGGCAACTTGAAGCCCTTCGCCGTGAAGCGCGACCGTCACGGCAGCGTTAAGCGGAAAAGTCAGCGGCGTGGGCAAGTTCGCCGATCAGCGGGCCACTATTCAAACTCCAGCACGCCGAACTTCTCCGGGGTATGGAATGATCCGTTCATTGTTGGGCTGAAGGCGAGGAACCCCTTGTTCGCTCGATCAATGCGATAGAGGTTCAGCCACCAACGTGCGCCGGGCACCGGTTTCTTGTCCGTCAGCTTGTCCACCCGCAACCGAATCTCGACCGTGAATACCTTGCGCTGCTCGTCCACCTTCACGGCCGATTCCATTCCGCCGTTCCAGGCAAAATCCTTGTCGGGCAAATCGCAGATCAGGTCCACCCACTCGTTCGACGGAGAGACTTCGTATTCACCGTAGCGCGTGACCTTGTTCAGATCGGGACCGATGAACATCTCGACGACGTCCTTCTCCCAAAGCCCGATGCGTTCGTCCTTCGTGTTCACCGGGTCGAAAACCGTCACCTCGGTGAACGGACATTCCCAGCCGAAGTAAAGATGAGTGTCCGTCCACAGCACGCGCACCGACGTCGCCAGGTCGGGCCGCGCGGCATAATCCGACGACGAATACTCGACCCGCGTCGGTATCGCCGACTGCCAGACCGTTTCGTTGAGAACTCCGTCGATCTTCGGTTCAGTGGAAACGCGTTTTGCTTTCGCAACCCGTTTGGGAATCGAGTTGCCCAGCAGCTTGAGCGCGTTGTCGAAATAGATTTTGCGCAACACCGATGCCGACAGTCCAATCGAGCTGATCGTCCAGCTGCCTTGGATGGGCGTCATATGCTCCCAGTCCTTGTCCCAGGTTTCGAGCCAGCGCCATTCCTTCTCGTAAAACACCCCGGCGTCCTCGTCGGTCGGGCGTTCAGCATCGCCGGCCGAGCCGAGAATCAAGCGGCTGTAAACCATGAAGTCCGTCGCGAACAGGATGCGGTCCTGGTGCTTCGCGAACAGGTCGTGAACCTTCTGCGGATCGGCACGTCCCACCTCGGGCATCCGCGCGGCGAGGTCGGCCATCATGTTCGGATTACGATCCAGCGCGGCATCCACCCAATCGATGTCCTCCGGGTTGTTGGCGAAGTGAACGCAAACGAAAGTGGTCTCCCGGTGCCGCGCGATGACGCGATCCAACGCGTTCACCAGTTCCTCACGCGGTGGAAAGATGTTGGGATCGCCGAACCACCAGTTCTTGTGATCCTTGAGTTCCTCCCAGCGTTCGTTGCGCTCGTTGAACGGCAGCCAAAACGCAACCGGATCTCCCACGTGAATGGACACCGGCAGACCGAGTTCACCGAGACGTTTCCAAAACGTATCCAGCTTCGGGTCGTCGATCTTGATGAGGTTGCCTGCGCCGTCGCGCAGGTAAAGGCCGAGCGATTTCTCCTGTTTGAAACCGGCGGCGCCCAACTCCTTGGCCCGCTCGGCCTGCTTCACCGCGTTTGACGACCAGCCAGGATCGTCCCAGCCTTTGAAATCGAGATTGAAGTAGAGAAGAAACCGGTCAGACGCGATCCGCTCGACAAGGGCCTTGTTGATCTCGAACTGACCCGGCCCGCCGTTGGCTCCCGTCGTGACTGTGCCGCCGCTCAGGTTGATCCCGATGCCGATCCCGGCGGCGTCCATGATCTTGAGTGCGCGCCGGTAGCGCTCCTCCTTTGCCTCGATGTGCATGTGCAGATCGATCGTGCGATGATCGGCCCGCCATTGCGCCGCCTGCGAACGAACGATGGCAACATCGTCAGCGGCACTGAGAGGCGATGCCAGGAAGGAAACGGCGGCAAGGAAGCTTAAAGTCGGGCGCATGATGGGCGGCATGGTGGCAGACGGGTGTCCGCCCGTCCAGTCGTCCGTGGCTCCCGGCGTGCGTTTGGAAACGAGGGGCAAGACAGGAAACCACGTTCGGTGGTAGGGCGTGTCGCTCCGCGCGCGCCGTCGGAAGCCGGACAGGAATGCAATGATACCAACCTCAAAGCCTTCCGCGAATCTTGAAGTCCATCGACGGGCCGCGCGGAGCGTCGGCCCCCTACCTGCCCCTCACTTTCAAATGCACCCGTCAATCCTTGCGAACAAGCGTCCCCGAAATCGTGCCGCCGTGCTCGCGATTGGCGGTCTCCCACCAGCGGCCGGTATAGACGTCATCGTGGAACATCACGCGCGCCGACCAGTTGGCCTTGCCCGGACCGGCGCGAACGTTGTTCAGAATTAGAACTGCCGTGTCGCCGGCAAACTTCACGGTCGCCGGAATTGGATATTCGACCGTCTGACCGTTGAACTCGAACAGCGAGACAATCGCCCAGTTGTCGCCGTCCTTCTTTTCCGCCCGGACGATCCGGTAGACCTCGTCCTTCTTCTCCGAGCCGAGCTGGCCCTGCGTAATGGGTGCCCAGGTCCCCTTGAGAGTGGAGTTCTTGAGCATGGCGACAAACTTGGCCTCCATGTCGGCATCGCCCTGGGCGAAGGCGGAGCCGGGGGCAAGCGAGAGGGCGAGAATCAGCAGGAACGGTTTCATATCGGGTGGATGAGATTGTTTGATCAGGGAAACACTGCCCCAGTTTGACGCAACATCCTGTGCCCGGGTTACGAACTGAATCGACATGGCAAACGAGCTGCCGACACAAACGGCCCAGCAGAACTGAGCCGACTTGCGTGGACTCCCGCTCGCCAAAATGGGCCGTCAGCTCAATTTCCGCGGCCGGGTGATCCGCCCGGTGTCCGCCCATTCGGCGTCAAAGTATCCGTAGTTGTCAACAATTAGAACCGACCCCTTCACGGCATGCTGGTCGGTGGCGACACCTCCTTCGCACAGGCCACATCCGGTACGGACCGGTTCGCTACGCGGAGATTCCGATTGACGGTGACACGGCGCTCAACCACCGTCTCGGCAATCCCAGACAACTCGCCAAGACGAAACGTCGGGGCGGTGGTTTAACCGGGGTGGTGCAAGTGGAAGCAATGTTTGAGGGATGAATCAACAATTCCAATGGGTCTCGATGGTGGATGACGATGCGGCGGTGCGCGATTCGTTAAAGACGGACATCGAACGCGCTGGCCGCTTCCGGTTGAGGTCGGAATTTGAACGGGCACCGGACGCCCTCGAATGCCTGCCTTCATCCCGCCCCGACATTCTTTTGCTGGACGTGA